>JAEEGL014128009.1_pt1 | contig 17258 bp, 10 predicted proteins | sample 9134231 | NCBI WGS metagenome assembly JAEEGL01 (sample SAMN16246548, study PRJNA631951) | gut metagenome | biome: gut microbiome; feature: rumen; material: fiber-attached | host: Bos | place: Iran: Karaj | collected 2018-10
AAGCTTATTGAAACAGATTCAACCGGCTTGCTCAGCCAGTTCGTCGGAGAGACTGGGCCAAAGACCCAACGGGTTATTCAGGATGCGATGGGTGGTGTGCTGTTCATTGACGAGGCATATGCTTTGACTGGTCAAAAAACAGGAGGCGCACAGAACAAATATGGGGATGAGGCAATCGCCGTTCTCCTCAAGGAAATGGAAGATCATCGCGGGCAGTTCTGTGTAATTCTTGCTGGATACAAAGATGAAATGGCATCCATGCTCAGCACTAATCCCGGCTTCAAATCCCGCATCCAGTTCACTTTGGAGTTTCCTGATTATACCCGAGAGGAGCTGGGCCAGATTGCGTGCTCTTTCCTGGCTGCAAAGAAATATGAGATTGATAAGGATGCTCTGAATCGCCTGCTTGATGTGTCAGAATACTATCGTCAACGCCCCAATTTTGCAAACGCCAGAACGATCCGAAGTATTGTAGATCAAGTAATCTTGAATCAGAATCTTCGCGCCGAAGATAATGAGGGAGATTATCGAATTATTATTTCGGATGTGGATGACTATATTTCTGACGAGGGAATTGATTTGTCCGCTTCAGCGCCGAGACGAAGAATTGGTTTCTAATAACGAAAGGGTTGAAACAAGATGAAAGAGAATCTTGCGGAGATTATCGAGCAGGTTCGGCAAAATGATATTCCAGTTTCTGAACTTGATTTATCTGCGCGGGCATATAATGCGCTCAAACTCAGTGGAATAAGCTATCTGAGCGAATTTGTCGCGATGGATCTGGATGACCTGAAGAAACTTGATCTTGTTTCATCAAGTATTGCAGAGGAACTATACATCTGCGCACGAGAGCAAGTATATCTTATGCGGAAATCTCGCTTGGATGTACAGAGAGAATACCCATTGCCCAAAAGCGAACAGGATGGCGATGCCTTATCATTTGAAGAAAAGAAAGAAGAAGCTTCTGTTCCATCGCTTGAAGATAGAATCAATTTGTCTCCAGATTTCGATCCCGCTGTTTCGGTTGAAAAGCAAAGAGAACTCAATGATGACAGGCCGATTGAAGCTTTAGGGTTAAGTGTTCGTGCCTATAACTGTTTGAAACGAGCAGGCATCGATACAGTTCGTGAGTTATCAAAGATGACATCCGATGATCTCGCGAAAGTCAGAAATATGGGGAGGAAAACCATCGAAGAAATAGAGGGTATTATTGTTTCCTTGATAATAAAAGCCGCTTCTGCGAACACAGATAATAGCGAGAATAGTACTCTATCAGAAGACCTCGATACAAGGCCGATTCAAGAGTTGAAGCTCAGTTCCGTTACTACCAATTGTCTGCTTTCTGCGAGGATTCGAACAGTGCAGGCTTTGCTTGACTGTCCTTTTGAAGCTCTTGATAGAATATATAATCTCAGCAAAAGGTCCAAGGAGGAAATTGCCGCAGCTATCCAGCACTACCAAAAAGAAAAGGCTGGTAATATGTCTGAGTATTCTGAAGAATCAGCTGAACCTGAATCAATGCATTCTTCAGACGATAGACCTATTGATGTTTTGGATCTTAGTGTTCGCTCCTTTAATTGTCTTAAACGAGCAAAAATATATACTGTTCAGCAGCTTTTGGATATTTCCTCTGAAGAACTCATAAAAGTCAAAAACCTCGGTCAAAAGTCTTTGACTGAGATTGAAATGATCCGGCAGAACTATGTCCCACCTTTCGATATTATTCCAAAAACGACTTTTTCCGCAGAAGAATTAAAACCGCGAATCCTAAAAGCATTTAATAAGCCGTTCAAGGGGTTGTCGTTCCAAGAAATCAAAGATGCTTTGCCCAGCACAGCAGAGGACGATGTTATTAAACGGGCCGTCGGTGAACTGCTCGCAGAGAAAAAAATCGAATACGTAGATTTTCGCTGTTACTTGGTTTATCCATCCTTCTATGATTATCTGGCAGACTATTTAGCCACGCTTGGTGACAGAGATCGAGTAATACTTGAGCGGCGATATTCTGGTGATACGCTAGAGGCGGTTGCTCAAGACTTGGGTATTACAAGAGAAAGAGTCCGACAGATACAAGGTAAACACGTTCGCAGGCTTCGCATGAACTTTTCACGCATACATGAGAATGAAACTTTTGATGAAGATTTCTATGAAACCCTTTATACAAAATGTGACCTTCCGGAATCCTTTTGGTCAGAGGAATTAGGCCTCTCCCAGAATTCGATTAACTATCTCAATAGCACCTTCCGGAGAGGGTCTGAAAAGCCCGAGGATGTGTTAAATGACGAGGATATCCCCATAAGCCTTCGATACCGTGTTCGCAGCTTCTTGGACAGAGATAAAGTCAGAGTCGATGGGGTTCTTCTTCCTAGGAGACGTTCTGAATTAGAAGAGTATGCGTTAAGGAAATACGCACAGGACGAGATCGTCTTTGAGCGTTTTGCTGAACTATATAATGGGCTTCTGGAAGCAAATGGTATCCCTTTTGACGAAAAACTATATTACACAGATGGAAACATCCGGACTAGAGCGAACAGGTTTGGCGACTCTCTTCAATGCCTTTGGAAGCAAGGTGAACGGCTTCGTTATTACGATATTCAATCTCATGACTATACTGAACTACTCGAGGCTCTTAATCTGTGCAGCTATCAGAATACGGAAGTTTCTACTCGAAAGTTTATGGATCTCTATCCGTTGTTGATGGAGAAATATGATATTCGCGATCCATATGAACTACACAATTTGCTTAAAAAAATAGCTGGGCATTACGGATTAGATGGCGTCCAGTTTTCGCGCCAACCGATGTTGCAATTTGGGGTGTTTGATAGAGCTAAGGCAATAGAAGACGCTATGATTATGCTCTCACCGGTTACCCAATCAGATTTGGTCGAATACCTATATGAAGAATACGGATATGATAGAGCAACTGCACTTATAAACTATCTTACACCACTTGGACAGTATTACCACAATGGAGTATACAGTATAGATTACCAACGTATTCCCGATTGGCGAATTGAACCACTAAAGAATGCTTTGCCAGAATACTTCTATTTTGTTGATGAGGTCAAGGATCTCTATTCCTCTCTTTTCCAAGATGCAGACAAGGAAGACATCAATCCTAGAACACTCAAATCTATGGGTTTTCTCGTGAACTCCAATTATGTTGTACAAGGATTCCCATCGGCAGAAGCTTACTTTTCATATTTGCTGACCAAAGAAGAAGTCTACAATGTGCGAAATTACCTCAACCGCTATGGCTCGATTCAGATGTTCAACCAGGTTTATTCTGAGCTCTTACACACGCACAAGATCTTTCGATTTGAGCCGGATCAGATCATTACAATGAGTCGGCTGGAGCATTTGAATATCACCGAAGAGTTGATTGAGGATTACTGTGCTGCAGTGCAGGCGTCTTTAGGTGAAGAATGCTTCTTTACAATAGAATCGCTTCGTCAGGACGGCTTCTCTCATCGCTTGGACACTCTGGGTTTTGACGACTACTTTTATGCTTCATTGTTGGGGATGGACGACCGTTTTTGCTCTCAACGGGCTTTTGGAACAACCGTCTTATATAATGGAGAGTCCTCTGGCCGGTTTTCCATTGCGGACTTTATTCTTTCACAACTCCGGGAATACGACAGCATTGATTTAGATGAGTTTATTCAAGATGTAAGGGATAGATTTGGTGTTACTATTCCCAACCGTTATGAAGTAACAAATGCAATTAAGGGCACAGAGCTTTACTATGACGATATCATGGACAAAGTCTATCTAGATAAGTCTCTGTACTATGCCGATTTTGATGAATGAGGAGTGGCAGTATGAATCTTCTTGCTTTAAACGACCGCACATTGGTTGAACAAACGAACTTGTCGAGAAAATTAACTCTTGGCGGGGTGACAAAAGCGTATCCGGTTTACCGGGTGAGACTCGATCTGCTATATTTCAACGATCAGAACGACAGAATTGCGACCTGGATCACACAGTATAAGAACGACCCTGGCAAGCCGGAGTTTTCCAGCCTGTCGGGTGAGGATTATAACAGGGTTATCCAGCAGTTCATCATAGACAGTAATCCTGGGGCAATCGAAAAGACGAAAAACAATATTGCATTGGTGAATCAGCGTGAACCAGGTGTAGTTCTGAAAGACGGTAGAATTATTGATGGCAACCGTCGCTTTACTTGTCTTCGCCTACTGCATGAGACTGATCCTGCTTTCAATTACTTCGAGACAGTTATTCTCGACGATTCTGGAGAGAACAGCCAAAAGCAAATCAAGATGTTGGAGCTTGCCATCCAGCATGGTGAAGAGCAGCGAGTAGACTATAACTTGATTGATATGGCAATCGGTGCATATCACGATATTATCGAAACAAAGCTGCTGACTCTGGAAGAGTATGCTGCAAGTACGAACGAGACACATAATGAAGTCAAAAAAAGACTTGAAATCGCGCAGTTGATTATTGAGTTTCTTGAGTTCATGGGCGTACCCAAGCAATACCATATTGCCCGTGATATGCAGGTATACTCTGTCTTTCTGGAGACTGTTCCTCTGCTGAGGCGGTGTGAGACCGAGGAAGCCAAAGAGGCATTAAAGTCCAGCGTATTCAGTAATACCATGATGACGACATTTGTGGATCAGAAGAAGTATATCCGAAATGTCCGTTCCATGATGGATTCTGGACTGTTTTCGTCCTATATCAAGCGGCAGCGCCGAATTTGTGAAGAGTTGGAGGAGAGGAAAGAAGAATTTGAGATAAAGAATGAGGCAGATTTGAAAACTTTCATTCGTGAGAATGAAGAGATTCGGGAAGACCTGCAAATCTCAATGGATCGCTCTTTGACTCAGGCAAAAAAGGCACAGACAAAGAGCAGGCCGTCGCAACTTGTTGGTAAAAGCCTCGCGACGCTGATGGATATTGACACGAGGATTATTGATAAGCTATCAGAGGCTGAAAAGGACAAGTTGAACGGTCAACTTAAAAGGCTTTCCGATGCGGTATCGTTAATTACAACAGAGGTAGATCCAGATAACGTACCGGCAGCAACTGTAAAACCTTCGGAAAAGAAACCGACTAGGCTATTTGCTGCGCCCCATCCAGAATCCGAACCTTTTGTGTTTTGTGAGAAACCGAGAATCACGATTACTAACCTCAGTTTTTCCCTCCCCTTCACTGCGGAATACCAAGTAGTAGAGGGGATCGATTCAGCAGATTATATTGCTTATTTTGTGAATGACGAGTATGAAAACTTGAGCCCGGTACAACAATTCCAGGTACGTGTCGGAGAAACCACGAAGGTGTCGTTTACTCTAAACTCTGCGGCCTCTTCTTTGGATCATTGTTTCCTTGTATTGCGATCCTCAAAAGATGCATATGACGAGGCGCAGTCAATTATCCGCTGCCAGATCAAGATCGCATTTCAGGTAGAGTTCGATTTTTGAAGCAAGGGTGGGAACTACACATGTTGAATATCAATCTTGCAAAAACGGATTTGCTAAATGCGGTCTCACGGCTCCAAGAAAAAAAGGAACTCGCTGAAAACATTGGCCCAGATTACTATGATCCTGGGAACATGGAGAACCTTGACCAATATCTCGGCGAGTATGATGAAGCGACGAACACAATTACTCTGCGTACAGAATCAAAAGGCTTGCGGTATGAAGAGAGAACTCCGCGCTTGGATTACTTATCTGTCGGAGATTCTGTGCAGTTGATACGAGAGCCCAGCAACCCGTTTAATGAAAACAATATAATGATTCTATCAGAACAAGGGGAAAGCCTGGGCAGCTTGTCTGCCGAATTGTGTAATGTAATCGCACCATTGATGGATCTCGGCTATGCGGCTATAAAAAGCGCAAGTGTCAGCTACATAGAAAGAATAAGAGATCGCAGCCGTTATGCTAAGCAAGGCGTTTTGTTTGTCGAAGTGCATATCGCGCTATACGGAATCTAATACTGCGACCAGAAGGTTTACATTTTGGGTAAACCTAAAATAGAAAGAGGGCAAAACTGTGACTAAAACTGTTAGCACTCACGAAATCATCAAACGAATCATCGCACTCATTTTAGTCCTGCTGATATGTTTCTCAGCGTTTTTTCTTAGTAATGCTTTTGCAGTCGGAGACGGGACAGAAGGAAGCGATGGGACAGGAAGCGGAACATCAACCATGACTGATAAACAGTTAAGCTCTATTGCGATGCTTAACTATCTCACTGTACTTTCGCAAGAAATCAATGCCTCTTCCAATAGCCGTCTGTATTTGGATAATGTATACTCTGATATCGTCAACAATATAAATCCAAATGCCGTTGATGAAGATACTATGACGCAGATCAGAGTGCTGTTGAACACAATTTATGCCTATCAGAGTATCGAAACTAAGAGAGAACGCATTCAGTATATTTACGAGCAAAACCAGGCGAATGCGTTTCAACGGAAAATACCCAATCCAATGAGCGTTCTCAGTCTAGTTCAATCGAAAAGTCCGATTAAGGCTCTAGTATCAGTGATTTATATGGCAGTTGATTCGTCTGACAGTTATAAGTCATATTTGAGCGAGATAGAAAGCAAATATATTGAAGAGGGATGGACATTAGAGGATAGTGCTGCGCAAAACCTTCACGAGAGCAGGTCTGAAGCTTTTGAATACATGGTCGAAATGTGCCAAAAGTATAATCTGGACGGCATGCTGGCACTTAACGAGCGGTCTGTTGAAAGCTTTGTTTTATGGGAAAACAACCCCAATATTACGCGTAGAATTGAGTTTTTAGAGAAAAACCGCAACACATACCAGGCTTACGGAAAATACTGGCTTGTATTGGCTGAAAGCTATTATGCCAAAGGTGAATACGCAAAATGCCTTGAAGCAGTTAAAACGTATGAAGATCTTCACATCAATACTTTCCGAAAAGATCATGACTTTGCAAAAACACTGTCTATCGCGTTAGCTGCTTCGTCTGAACTATTTACTTCCGAAGAATATGTTTCTAGAGCAGAGCATTATCTGCAACTTCTGCTGAAAAACATTGAAACCGATGATTGGGCACTTAGATATCTTGCCGCACAGTCTTATTTGGATTTGTATGCAAGGACAAATGATAGGAATTATCTTCAGAAAGCCTATGATTTGGCAGAAGAAAACATCAATTATCTGATCGATGTTCAGTATCAGAAAAACGATGAGTACTTGTCAGAAGTCCAGAAATTAGTTGCAAAGAGAAACGATTCAAAGCAGCGTAAGGAAGAGATCAAGACTTTCAACAAATGGCTTGAAGAAGAAAGAAAGGTTGCTTTACCGCCAGTTTATCAACCACTTGTTCTGAATTGCGACCTTCTCTTTGGACTGGCTGAAGAGCTGAATATTAGTCAAAATAATCAAGTTAAAATTGAAGAAATGCTTCACGATACTAATAGGCCTCTCTTCTTAATTGAACAACTTGAGCAGCGATATTACTTTAACCGCCAAAACGAAAGAGATTATCCGGATATTCTCTTTGATGGGACTGTTCTGGAAATCCCTGCAGTAATGATTGAGCAGGGTGCGACCATAAGAGTTACGGTCACAGATGGCGACTCTGTAATAACGTTTACCGATTGGGTTCTTGAAAAAGTAGACCGGGGAAAACAGTCCGATCCTCAACAATTCACGGCAGTTTTTAAGAGCAAAGATATTAAAAGTCAAAAATACACGGACAATTCAATAGTTGTGGTTGAGATAGTCCCTCCAGAAGAGAGCAATTACGAGATCGTGACATATACATTTGAGGTCCAACGGGGGAAGAAACTGCTTGTGTTCAACGACACTAAGTTTGTTTTGGTGAAATAACGTGAAAAAAGCTGTACGTGCCCTAACTATACTTGTACTTATCATAACAATAGTATCAACGAACACCCTCTATTGTTTTGCTCACCCTTATGCGTTTCAGCATAACAAAGAACTCGAAGCGGTGCTGTTTGAAGAAGGGTACTCAAAGTATCAGTCTGACACTATACGAAACTATGTAACTGTCTTAGAGTATGCCTCTTACCTTGCCATTGATCAATTTGGCGGAAGTGGAGAATATCAGTTCTCTTTCCTAAAATCCATGAAAATGGGCGGACTGCCCCTCCAGTTTTCGACTATTGACTACAGCGAAGATTTAATGGGGAGCGGCAAGCAGATAAACGCAAATACCCATCGTTTATACACCCATCAGGGGTGGGACAGAGAATACGAAAATGCAAGTGTAAGGAAATTTTGGGATGCGCGTAGGAACATATTACTGGGCACCATTAATACAGTTCTAGGATTTAGTAGACTCCCAGGTTTATTTGGGTATTCAGACAAGTGCAATAGTCTTGCGGGAATAATCTATTACGTTCATATTCTTGGAGATTATATTGAAGCGGATACATATAAGAAGGTGTCCATTCTACAAGATCTTGCTGGCCATGAGAAGACAGACGGGAATGATATGATTTCCTATTTGTCTCAATACGTCGAGATTCTGTTTGAGGATCAAAGGGATTCGGTTGCATATAAAGAACTCGTAGACGGTCTTGAGGCTATTGCGAAAGACGCCGGTACCTTAGTTAATTCATTTGGTGGGGTCAACACAGAAGAAGAGTTCGAACAATACCATCAATGTGCAATTGATTTATTGGAACTATTAAAGGCGCAAATCCCGACACTCCTAAAGGGTGAAGATCATTTTCGGTCTGTCTTTTATCCCAACATCTAAAAGATGCAAAAATGGGCAATGCCATACTCTTGAAGAGTGTGGATCATTATATGATGTTACAAGGGAAAGGATTCGCCAGATTGAAGCAAAAGCTCTAAGGAAAATATCTGCTTCGCTCAGCAAAAATCTGAGTGATGAGTATTAGTATGAATAGTCAAATATGGCATTTCATTGTATTGGTAATGATGAATTGTAGAAAAGTCGGAGCAGATACTGCTAGTATGAGGTAACGCTATGAATAATGAAAAGCCATTAGGTGCCGCAAAAAAACAGGAAAAGCCGAAAAAGAAGATAAAGCAAGTTAAAGAAACTGAGAATACTGCCCCTGATACGAGAAAAGAGAAACCAATAAAAACAAAGAAACCCGAGAAAGAACCCGACACCTATGTAAAAAAGAAAAAAGAAATGAACTTTCAAAGTGTTGAGGCTCTTCAGCAGGTTGTTAACGTTGTAAACGAGGCAGCATTTGCGCTCAACGACAAATCAAGAACTATCAGAGAAAGCGCTATTCCAGAGGTCCTTGCAGGCGCTCTTGGGGCGGGTATAGGCGGAGTAGGCTCTTTTGCTGCCTTGTATGGTCTTGGAGTTGTAGGATTATCTGCAGCTGGGATTACATCTGGGCTTGCTGCAGCTGGTGCTATCGTGGGTGGTGGCATGGTTGCGGGTGTGTTTGTCCTTGCGGCACCTGTCGCTGCTTTGGCGGCAGGCGGTGTTGGGGTTGCATCTCATCTTAAGAACAAGCAACTTCGTCAGGAGAAGGAGCGGCTTTATACTGAAGCGCTAAAAAAGCATGAAGCTATTATCAAAGCGCTCAAGGATGAGGCCGATGCAGACCAAGAGCGGTTGGACTATTTACAGAGTTTGAACATCCTCCTCACGCAGGCGATAAAGGATTTGAAAAAGGATCTCGGAGTGGCATGAGCAAGTACGATTACAGTGAAGTCGAACAGCAAATCAACAATGTGCTGGCATACCAGGATCAAGAGCTAGCTGACATCAAAACACTTGATAAAGACGCTCTCAATGTCAGGATAGCTGAGAGCGAGGATTTGCTACGCTCACTTGGGTATGCTCTGCCACAAAAAAATACTATAAAAACTGTACGACAAAAGCCGGTAATGGTCGTCCCATCGTGGGAGAACCTTTGCCTTGAAGCAGAAATGGCTGTCGGATCTGAGTGCTCGTTAGAATCCATTTTTACGCCCGAGGAACTTGCAAGCAATACTTTAGCTATAAGACAGCTAAATGACGAATTCAATTCTATACATCGTCTAGATAAATATGATATTGCCATTAGTGCTGCCGCTGCTCTTGTTGGCGCTGCAATCGATATCCTCTTGGTTGGTATACCACAAAAAACGCCAACAGGTCTTTCGGCTGGAAAACTCTCTGACTTTATAAGAGCTGAGTTTGAAAAGCGGTTTCCCGAAGAAGAGATGGAGAAGCTTGCGAACTCAAAGGCTAGTAAGGTTCCCTTTGATGCTCAGGATAATCGGCACACAGCAACAAACGTGGAAGGGCTTTCCGCATACTATCATCGTCTATTGTCTCTGGGGCATGACCCGTTACTGGGCTTTGTGATCGGTGTGCTTGACATCCTTAATGGTCGAATGACCACTATTGACAAGCGAGGAAAAATAGTATCTCAAGTGATGGAGGTCTATTCTGACAGAAAGGAAAGCGATATCTTTGAGGCGCTAGCAAAGCAGATTATTCACTTTAAGTCTGATATCACCACTTCAATGGGGCTTCCAGTTCCTCTTATGAGCCTTTTCAATCTCCTTCAATTTGGAAGCATAGGTGAAGCCGAACAAACTATTGCAGAGATCGTACAGGGCATGTACTATGAGGGATATGATTTTATCCACTTCTGTTCTATGTCTGTACCGGTAATGCTTGTAGAAGTCATCGTCCGATTGGGTTATGCTTTCAAACGAATAAAAGAAGGTTTTCGTGCAAAGGATTCCATTCCGTTCTCATTAGACAGGCAGAAACACCCCAAGTTGGCAACGATGCTATTTATTGGGCAGGCTGGTGCAGCAGCTGTAAATGCTGGAAAGGTCTATTTCACAAAGAACCCAATGGCAATAAACTATCCACAATGGATAGCGTTTGCCAAGTATTCCTACTCTCAAGTCAAGTGGGCACTTATCGAGAAACCGGAACTTAGAGATAGATACATTTCCGGCCAATTATACGAAGATTTCACATCCGTTATTGATGAAATAGATAAAACCTTCAATGATGTCTCTAAAGACTACATCGTTGTCCTCGAATAGGAATAGGACAAATGGGTTAGCAATAGAGAAGGCTACACACGAAAACTGTGTAGCCTTCTTGCTTTGTTCTTCTTCAAAATGCATCAAATAATGTTTTCTGCTTTTGTCTGTGCCAACACTCGAAAACAAATTGACCAAATCTTCAGACAAATAGCCCTACTATTGCTGCAAGTGCCGCAACACATGCTGCTATTGCCCCAAGTTTTATATACAGCTCATTCTTCTTTTGCCACTCCTTAATTGTGCTAAGCTCATCTTTAGTGGCAGACAACTCAGCGCGAAGAGTGTCATTATCCTCTTTGATAGCAGAAAGAGTGGCGATGGTTTTTTCTGATTCTTCAACAATAAGGGTAGCTATCTCACTCTTTACCTGACCCAATGATTCGGAAAGGCTCTGAGCCAAGGAGCCGGCCTTTTCTTCCAGCCCGGCCACAGCTTCTTTCGTGGTAGCTGTCTCTTTTTCAAATCCAGCTTCAACCGTCGCTACCATTTTGCGTTGGTGTTCTTCAAAGGTGGGTTTTTGCTGCTCAAATAGCGCGACTGCTTCCTTATAGTCCTGTGTTACTTTTTCACATTGCGATTTGCACTCTTTTACAGATGCTTCAGTGCTCTCTACAATTTCTTTAATCTGATCAGACAAATCTCGCTCAACAAGTACACGAGCAGTCTCTATATACTCGTCGCACTTTTTGATGACCTCAACCATTTTCTCATCTGTGCTTTTAACAGAGATGAGATAACGGTCAAAATCACCTCTTGCATTTGCCAACTGCTCGGCTTGATTGCCAAACTCTTCTGCTGCAGTAATTAAACTGCTGAGTTTATCCATTATTGCTTTTGAATCGTTTATGTTCATGATGCGAACCTCCCTATAGAATCATTTACTAATAGACTGGCAAAGGATGCTAAAAGGTAATCTCTGCTCTCATCGCCAAATTGTTCGGACAGTACCATATCGGAAATAACTGCTTGCGCGTCCTCTCCAATCTGTGCCGAGTAGAACTCAATAAGTTCGTCAAACATATCTGGAGATTTACAGAGAACAGCATTGAACGACGGGTAGAATGATGATTTCATAGTGTCTGCATCGACAAGATATCTTTCCCTGGCAAACCGAATAGCGGCCATAATGTTGTTTGTAATAGCCTTCTCATTGTAATCGCCAGAAATCATTCGCCCTATTGCCTGTGCGAGTAATAGCCCGGGATGATCTGGTTTTGATTCGAGAACGCGTCCGGCAAGGACATATACCTCTCTCGCCCGTTGTTTTTCATCGTCTGTATATCTTTTTGCTGTTGTTGATAGGTCAAAGAGATCAACCACTTCGAGAAGACCGCCGTGTTCTCCGTTTTCGACAGCTTTTAATGCGTCACGGTTCTCGCCTTTGTATTTAAAGTATTGGGTGATGCGTTCTCTTAAGAATTGATTCTGTTCTTCTCCCTGCTTTTCCGCTGCCTGCTTAACAGCATCAAACATTTCGTGGATAGCTCTTCTTCGACTTTGCTCAATGTTCTCGTAGATATAGTTAACAAGAACGGCAACTGCGTCTTTGGCAAATTCGATCCCTGTTTTGTCAATAGATCTAATGAGAGCTTTTTCACGAAGGATCCGGTTCTTATCAACTACGTTTCCGCTAACATAACTCCCGTATCTCTCTGCCACAGATTCTTTATCAAGTTTTCCGCAGGAAACGATGAAGTTTTGCCGATAGTCATATGTGTAGTCCGTAATAATCCCAAGAATAAGCAATCTTACTAATGCCTGAATCCAGTCTTTTTCACGGTCGTTCTTGTTAAACACAACAAGGCGATCGCCGTCATCTGTCTCTTCTATCTCTTTTAACGGCATTAAGATGCGTATGGTTTTATTCTCTTCAAATCCTTCTCGACCGATACACTCAAGGATAGTGCCAGCTACTTTAGTTTCATTCTCAATTCCCTTGAAAGTCCCATTATGAAAGTACAGAAGTGCACTGACATCATCCTGTGAGTCGTTTTGATATATTTCGGCGTCATATTTACTATAGGCCTTTTTGAAATCAGACAAAGACAATTCTGGATTTAGGAGATGTTCGTTTTCTTCTTCATTGTCATTTGAGAACAGTAAAATGCATTCGGAAGGTTTACCATCTCTGCCTGCTCTGCCTGCTTCTTGATAATACTGCTCAAAAGACGTCGGTAAACCATCGTGGATGATAAAGCGAATGTTCGGTTTATCTATTCCCATGCCGAACGCCTTTGTAGCGACGAGTAAGTTGATTTCATCATCCTTAAACTTTCTTGCGTTCTCTCTTATCGTTGTCTTCCATGTGGCGTCATCATAGTCCTTGGGCGTGCTCGAAAAATACTCTGCTACACCGAACTCCGGCAGCATCCTCTCGAGAATTCCTTTCATTTCCAGTGCAGAATACTGGCTTCTGCTCTTTTTTGCCAGCGGGGTAAACACAATTCCCGAATAGGTATCTTCGCCTTGAAGTTTAGAGAAAGAATCCGGTTCTTCATCGAATGCTGCAGGGATTTCTTTACGAACAAGGTTCGCAATATTAAAGTCTTTTGATTTTGCTTCGCATGTATGAACTGAAAAATGGAGTTCTGGGCGATCAAATGTATCTGGCTGAACAAGCGCTTCATTACCCCGTATTCCCAAATCAAGGCGCACGTCATTTAGCACTGCATCAGATGCAGTACCTGTAAGTGCAGAAATGACCGGTTTTTCGCCATTCTTTGAGAACAGATTTCGCGCTGCATTCCCAACATTCAAGTAAGCAGGGCGAAAATCATGTCCCCATTCGGATACGCAGTGGGCCTCGTCAATTGCAACAGCATATACACTATTATGGTTTAAGAGAGCCCTAACATCTTCCCTAAACGCAGGTATCATTAGACGTTCAGGTGCAAGATAGATTAATGTTGTTGCATTGTGCTGCATTAACCTCCGGCTTTTTTCTTTCCGCTCTTTATCGTCTTGTGTAACTGTTGATGCAAAATAAATACTACTCGTTATCCCGTTCTTTCGCTCCAGGTTCTGTACTTGATCTTCGATGAGCGAAATTAGAGGCGCGACAACGACTACAAGCCCCGGAACGATGAAGCTTGATAGTTGGTAAACGATAGATTTTCCGGAGCCGGTAGGCAAAAGGACAATTGTGTCCTTTTTTTCTAAAAGGCGTTTTATCGCTGTGTACTGTCCAGCCTTAAATCCAGGAAAGCCGAATATATAATCTAGGAAGAATTCTAATGCCTCTTCGTCACTTTTCTCCAGGCTAATACCATCTGGGTAATCTTCGATTTCACACAAGATATTGTTTGGAAGAGTACAGTCGCGAATCAATATGCTTCTGCAACGTTCGATTCTCCCGTCACCTACCGAGATCCACACCTCAGGGGCATAGTGATCGAAAAAGTTCCATTCGTCAGTGCAGGCGTAAAGAATAGAAAAGTTGCTGATTATTGAATACACTTCTGCCGCAGCTACTCTCAGGATATAATCGACTTCTGACTGCGAAAACAGGGTGGAGCTGTATTCGGCTTTAAGATTAGTTTTAGAGCCGATGTAGCCTCGCTCAAGGCACTTGACAATGGCGACAGCAAATTGGTGACAAAGCTTGCTTGCCACGAGGTATTTATTATCAACATCTGCGTCGATTCTCGTGTTTTGTGGTGTTCCCAAAATGTTCGTGAGTTCATGAAGAATGTCTTCAGATTTTGCATCGACATCAGCGTTCTTAAACCTACGAACAATGTACCCATTTGCTTGGAGAAATCTATCCCTATTCTCATCGGCATATCTGCTCTGGACATGTTCAGGCCCATCTAATTCGACAACAAGTTTCCGGCCATTCTTATTGATATAGAAATCTACTCGTTGCCCCGCGAATTGGTCACCAATGGTAGGAATGAGAGTGTCGATACCTGCCTGCGCATATACAAAGGTAGCCCAGTTTTCTCCTATAACTCTCGGGAAATAGTATTCGGCGAAAGTCTTTTCTCTTGTTGAGTCATAGGGGAAAAAAGGAGAACAATAAGTTGTACTGTCGTAAAGCCAGTTAATTGCGCCAAGATCGTTCTTGTTGAATTTCGTTCGAAGAGCGCTCTCAGTAGATTTGCATTCAGGCAAGACAATGCCGCGGTTGAGGAGTCTCAGAGCAAGGGAATACAGAGTTCTGTTTTTCTCTTGGACCGTTTCTCGTTCCAAGTTTGTCGTTACGTAGAACTTGGAGAACAAGTCTATTCTATTCTCGTGCCTTCTTCTAAACACCTCTTTAGGAACAGAGATGCTTTGGAAAAGGAACGTTGGTGGATTAGTTTCAGTAAAGGAATTCGGGTACGGGGAATACTTAATCTCCGGCGTTTTGTACTTCTCCAGCTTTTTTCCTGGAATGATAAACGTCTCAGATTCTGCTACATCGCCGATTATTTCATTGTATTTGCGAATTATCTGATCTAATTGATAATTTGAATTCGTTATCCCACCAATGCAACCACTGCCATCTTTCCGGTAATTGGGGCAATTCCAATAGAATCCCGAACCAAATTTCGAGCGGTTGAATTTTAGAGGGGCATTACAATGTGGGCATCTCGGCGCGTTTTTCTCGAGGTACTGCTGTGCTTCAGCGATCTTTCTCTGCCTACGCTGGTATTCTTCATCCAGTTTGTCAAGTTCAGAAGCTTTGATCTTGAATAGCTTTTCAATCTCCTCGAGTTTTTTCTCCTTAGCCTCAAGTTCTTCGACGATCTCAGCTTTACTTGCTTGAGCTTCGATGAGGCTACGTTCTATTTTGGCTATTGCAGCAGTATCAGCTGTGAGCTTGCCGAGTTCCGCGATCTTCCTGTCGGCCCGCTGCTTTTCAATCATAAGATTTCGAACAGTTGTATTGAGATCGGTATTCTGTTTATCCAGTTCTTCGGCTTTTTTCTGAGCACGGTCAAGATCGCGCTGAATTTCAGCTATTCTGTTTTTAGCCTCTTGTGATTGTTCTTCGGCTACGGTCGAATAAATGCTCTGAAGTCTTTTTAATTCCTTTTCCGCTGTATTTTTTTCCTGAAGTGCAGCGCGAGCTTTTTCTTTGAGAAGAATGCTTTGACCATCTGCGTCGTTAATTTGCTTTTCGAGTTCTTCAATTCGAGCGTTAAGCTTTGTAATATCCGCGGCATTTGCTTTGCTTAGCTGGGCTTTGCTTAGTTCCGCAGTGAGAAGTTCAATTTGACGATTAGCTTCAGTTTTTTCTTTTTTAAGTACTGAAACTTGCTTATTGAGCTCCTCTATCTCTGGGCCAACAGAATGATCTAGTTTTTCTCGTGCCGATTCATCAATCGCCGAATCATATAGTTGCTTAAACTGAGATTCATCCCAGACTGGAGCTGCTTTGCCAGACTGGTTTTTGTAATACCCTGAAGCAAGCAAATAAATACTCTTGAAGCACTCTTTTCTAAACTCTTCAGTTAGTTCATAGGGGTCAGTATCGTGCTTATAAAAGTTGCTCTTTCTCCGAATATTGTTATCCAGGCAAAACAAAACATTATTTGTGATCCCATACGCTCGCATAATATAGCTAGTTAGTGTAACATCATCGAACATCTTGTCGAGAGACATGCCCTTGAGAAGACGTTTGTCAGTTACACTATAACAATCAGAATATGCTGCTTTCATAACCGCTTCAACGAACGTAGCCATCGGAGTGATAGCATCAAAAGCCCTGAGTGTGAGCTCAGCGTTCTTGGCGCGGTCATAAATATGGAACTTGTTATATCCTTTTAAGAAATCAAGCATAACAATCTCTTTCCTCTAATAGATGACAGAAACAACAAGTATACTTTACGCGCTTGCAGTTAAACAAGTTAATAAATTATATCATAAAACTGCCTGCTCTTCAATTCTCAACTACTCCATTGGTTCCATATTTGTATGCCAATTCGCTTGATTCCGGCAAATATGCGACAGTTCTTGAAAGCAATACATCTTTGCGTATATACTCAGCACTTGTTTTCTATATGTATTCGGCCCGCAAGCAAATAACCTGAGGGCCTATTTTTAATAGGATGGTGTTCCATAGCCATAGATAGAAGAGGAGCCAACATAGTATCTGCATTGAGCGCAGCGATCAGCGGAGTTTCCCTCGATGGTATATACAAGGCCTCCTTCACACTTCTCTACGATTCCAACGTGATCAGGAAGGCCATCGTTTTGCCAGTCGAAGAAGATTATATCGCCTGCCACTGGCTCAAAGCTTCTGTCTTGCCATTGACCGCGAACCTG
>JAEEGL015948686.1_pt1 | contig 17258 bp, 8 predicted proteins | sample 9134231 | NCBI WGS metagenome assembly JAEEGL01 (sample SAMN16246548, study PRJNA631951) | gut metagenome | biome: gut microbiome; feature: rumen; material: fiber-attached | host: Bos | place: Iran: Karaj | collected 2018-10
ATCCACTCATCAATCTTTTCCTCCGGCAATATGAGCGGCATCCTGTCATGGATAAAACGGATATCCTCCCCCGGCGCCCTCGTCAGGATCACAAAATACGGAAGATCACCGACTATCCGGTACAGTCCGCAAAGATAGGTCATGTCCTTACCCTTCGTCTGGAGGATATACTTGTCACCGGTCTTTTCCTTCCCGGTGGATGCGTCCTTCAGATGCTCCCACTCATAATAATATGTCGCTGGGATAATGCATCTTCGCGACTTCCAGCTATCCGCAAAGCTCTGCTTCTTCGCCGCACTCTCCACCCTTGCATTTATCACAAGGCTGGACATCATATAGCCCCACTTCATCGGAAAGACCGCTCTCTCGCCCTTACTGTTAGGCGCAATCACAGGCGCAACATCCGTCGGCTTTATATCACCAATGGTTCTCACCGCATCAGTACGCTCCCAGCGGCTTTTCAGCGACAGGGGCATCTGCTCGAGGAGCTCCTGCGTACGTTCTGAACTTTCAACATAATATCGGCAGCACATGGATCTCTTCCACCTACTTTTCCACTTCTTTATAAATATCCCTAATGTTCCGCTCGATGTTTACACCATCCAAATATGCGAAATTTATCTTCCTTTCTCGAAGGATGTTTATATACTGATAATATTTTGTGTGACTAATAACACTAGTGAAAAAGAATACTTTGTCAGCATTTTCAACAATACTTGCATCAGTTGTACCACTGGCTTCGGGATTAACATATACCCAATCAGGGAACTCTCTTTTTAGCTTTGAAACCCAGTTCGGATGACCACCAATTATAACTATACGAAGGCCTGATAAATGCTTCTTCATATCCTGAATCGAAATATCAGTTTCTTGCTCAACATCGTCGTTCGAATGGCTATAAACAAAACTTCTTAGTGCAGCCAATTCACGCTTATCGTCCTCAAGCTCATTTATCAGTTGTTTTCTTTCCTCTTCAAGTTTTTTCTTTTCATGAAGATCCGATCTTAGGCTACTATTGGCAGATTCAAGCATATGAAGTTTTCTTTTAAGAGATTCAAGTTCGCTTATCAAGTCATCTTTTATTTCATTAGCAGCGACACTGTCCTTTGCCTTGGTCTTGTCAATTACAGTTCTGGGTTTATTATCAGTTTTCCCAGCAACTACCTCTTCAGGATTAAACTTGGAAGGAAATGAATCGTAGAAATCCGTTGCCTCCTCGCCATATGTGACACAGTATAGCCTCTCTGCCATCCAATCCAGATTTGATGCCATAGCACTTGCAAAATGAACAATTGACGAGCACCGTACGAGTTCTTCTGCTGAATAATCAAACCCTTTACTAGGATATGTTTTTTTGAGAATGGCCAATGTAATAGCTAAAGATCTTTCAAACCCATCATAATTCACATCACACATATCTACCATGATTGGATTATAGCAAAGCCATTTTGAAACATTGGCAGAGAACTTGTCTTCTTTACTCTGAAGCATATAGAGTTCATCTATATCATAATTATCTTCAATATACTTTTTTGCTTCTTGAAACTGCTCACCCTCTCCGATATCCAGGCTATAGTTTTCCAGCTTTTCATAGCATTCACTTATATAATTCAAATATGCATATATGTATTCACAATCGCTACTGATAGTGATACCCGAAAGCCTCGCTATATATAAAATACGCGCAAGATTTCCATGGAAAAAACGATTGTCGTCATCAACCTCAGCAAGTGTTAAGAGGTCCTCTTGTGTCAAAACGCTGAATTTCTTAAATGTCTTGTATTCCTTTTTATAATAAGTCTTGTAAAGATTCAACAACAAGGCTTTAGCATACTCACTACCACGATTTGCAGCATTTACGATTACACTAAGGAAGTGATAATAAAACATCTTTGATGGATTTAAATCACCATTGTCAATGTTAAGGTAATCGATAAAATCCTGCTCAACTTCTTCAAACCCATGTTTTAAAAAATCTCTTACAATGAGAGGGAAATCATCTTCTAATTCTTCGGTGATGAAAAATATAACAAATAATTTCTCGCATCCATATGGATCAACGGATAAACTTCTATCCGTTGTACCAAAGTTTGATCTTTCCTGAAACTCCTTAAACAATTGAAAAGAATCCCCGCCAAACTTCATAACGTTTTTCATAACATCATTTATTTGTTGGAGACTTGGCAATCCAATACCTTCAATTAAATTACGATTCACCTCATAACCCCCAATTCATATATAAAAACTACTTATAACTTATCTTCTTAAACTCCACAACATTTCTCTGTTTATCTTCTTTTTTCAGCTTTCTTTTAATATAGCTGATTTCAGCGTCTTTAATATATCCAACACGAACATACCCTCTATTGATAATCTCGCCAAATCCAAAATAGATAGTAGCCGTATCCGTCAGGATTTCATTCCATATTGTGTCATCAAATCTAATACCTGATGTTCTAAGATAATAATGCATACACTCATGAATTAGAGTAGCTAAAACCTCATTTGTTTTAGTATCCTGCAGGATCCTTACCTCGATGAAATTTCCTTCCGTGCCGCACACATACCGGCCTGCGGAACCATCATATATTTCTGTTGTTGGATATACAGGAATAGAACTGTTCGTCATGCCAACATGCTTTAAAATATCCCTCGCCATAGCAGACAAAGTCGCTGTGGTATATTCCCTTTGGAATCTTTCAAAAGCTATTCTATCAGGCTCATACGCCGGCCTTCTATCCCTCTTACTTGACAAATATTTTAGACTTTCATTTATCTCTTTCTTGTGCTTAATGGAAATAAACTTCTCATAAATCACTATGAGCAGACCCGCTATAAAAATACAGCCACCCACAATGACCTCACCCATTAAATCCATTTCTAATCCCTCCCAAACAACTCGTCAAAAGATACTTCTTCTCTTCCGTCAGCCACCGCGTCAATTATTTAGTACTTCAACTCTTCAAAACTAATTACGTTTTTTTCAAGACTAATTCTTGTTGTGTACAGAGGTATCCCACGTTCTCTAGCCATCCTGACTATTTTCTTTCGGTTCTTTTTGGTAATCCGATGTCCCAAATAAATTGCACTGATTTTAGGCGCTAAATGTGAAGAATAACCTGTAAGACCTATTATTCTCCACTCTTCTTGAAATGTCCATTCGGGATCTTTTGTTGTAGAACTAAGAAATAGATTCCATGAAAAGTTCTTTTGAGCTACTTCAATACCATAAAAAATCTCGTCAAGTATGTAGTCAATTGTTATTTGTAATACAGTTTTATCTCTATTTTTTTGATAAACAACTGGTAGTAAGTCTATAAGGTTGTGATAATCATCATCTTCTATAGAATACTCAATGCAGCACCCTTGATAATGGTCAGCATAGTATTCCCACATTATTTGACTGCTTTTATTAGTAGTTAATGAGCATATCCCAATGTATGACCTAAAACCACGTAAAAAACTCATTTTTTCGTCGATCATCTTCATATACTCGTCAGTATTAAATCTTACTAATAAAAGCGTAATTCTTCCAAACACTTCTAATTCTATACCTAGATCATCCACCAAATATGTATTCAACTTTTCTAAAAAATTCGACAATCCCCCCTCATGCTTTTTAGATTCGTAATAAAAGCTTTCTATAGGAGAAAAATCTATATTATAATGCTCAAAGATAGATCTTACATAATATAAAAATAGCTCATCAAAAAGTGATGTTCCCTCTATCATGCTAAATCCACTTGCTATATATGCCTCAAATGGATCGTCAAAACTGTTCGCCGACGTGAGATAAAACCGGTTATTAGCAATTGCCTCAAACGTATAATTATTTTCGTCAAATCTTCTATATTTGTATATCTTTCGCGGAGTCTTACAAAAATGAGCCCTATGCTCTCTTACAAAATTATTTAGCAATTCACTTGATGCGTCACCGCCTAAAACATCATCATTTAGTGCTATTTCTGAGTATTCTTTTATATATTTTCTTTTTTCATCCTCAGGTATAACCATTATTCCTCCGATTTGTCTGAATTAAATCACCCAAGTGATATTATTTCAGCTATGTTTTCGACAATCATAGCAATAATAAGACTAGAAATATATTTTACTTCATAAAAATATTTTTACCTTCTGATTACATTCACACCCAAAACTGTGTTTAATTACAATGAGCGAGTATAGCGACACTCTGGGAAATTTGAGCACCCTATAAACCTACCATTACGGCCCATTTTTTCTTTCAATTTTCCTCCGCAGATAGGACAAATATTGGGATCATATGCCTTTTCTGTATTATTTAATTCTTTCCGCCTTTCCGCTGCTGCAGCCTTTACTGCAGGGTTGTGTGTAGAACACTTCTTGCAAATTCCAAGGTTTACATGATGGAGTCCCCCATACGTTGCGAACTCTGCTTCCATTGCTATGTTTCCACAGTATTCACACTTAATCCAACGGTTCCCGTCAGCATCTCTGACTTGGGTCTCTTGCTGATCAAGATTAGATGATAGATTTCTCTTAAATTCCGCTTCCTTTTGACTTTTTTCTTTAAAAGCTGTCTCTACCTCTATCCGCTGTTCTTCCTTGCGTTTTTCCTCTTCCAGCTTTTGCTGTTTTTTACTTTCTTCTTGAAGTCTTTTTTGCTCTTCTCGCTTGCTTTTCAAATCATCCATGGAATTTTTAAATTGCAATTCGGCGTCTTCGAGCATACTTTCCAAAAAGTTATCATGAAAATAGATAATACCATCATCTTCAATTCTATATTCTTTCAAAGGCCCGTTAGCAAATTCTATTTCATGCCAAAATCCATCAATATCCTGTCCATAGAATACTGCTTTCATTTCAGCTTTTAAGTAATCCTCGTCAACAATTGCTAATAATAAACAGTATCTTTGCTTGTCCTGAACTTTCATCATCCACTCTGGATATTGACCTTCACACTCGCCATTCATAGAATCAACTACATGAATAATCTTGATTCCATTACTATTCTGTTCAAGAATGGATTGTTTCTCGTCAGAAAGGTTTGCTCGATTATGGCAATAATCAAGAGCAATCCCCTTTTTCCTTGAAATGAAAGTAAATTCATATCTCCTTTCTGCAGCTGACACATCACAAATCGGCAACCGTGATTCAAGATTATCATCGTGTAAATTATCATCTAACCAGCACTTTAAAACTATCTTAGAATCTACGGATGTTTTACCTTCTGTAACAACCTGACATTCATAGTTGTCATCTCCGTCCTTTATTCTGAAATGTTGTTCTCTTAAATTCTTATCACCTGCAACAAGGATAAGATTTGCCCCACAACCACAAGGACAAAAGAGTTCATTATTCTTACTTTTTTGTCGAAGGTCTTTTAGCTTATCAGGAATATTTATTTGTTTTCCATCGATAACGGTATAGATTGTTTCGATTCCAATATACTTTCCGTTACATAAAGCTACTGTTCTCTGTGCCATAATCCCCTCTATTTCTCGATCTATTTATTCTTTCTCGCATAATTAGCCCAAGTCAGAGTGAGATAACCGTTGGTTTGTCCCAATACAGTCATCTTATCAGTTTGTCTCTATCTCCACTTCAAATAAGCTACTTAATACTTTTCGCATTTTCTCATGATCAGGCTTTATTGGAGCATCTGGGTCAAGCGTAGTTATAACCTCAGCATATTTTTCCGGAGGAATAGTTGCAACCATATCAAGATACTGTTTTGCTCTTGAGGTTCCAACATAGAATTCGAGCCCTTTAAAGCCAGTGAAAGAATCCTTATCAAGATCTATCATTACAATCGCATCAGCTTCAAGACCTTTAAACTTTATACATGTGGTAAATCTATAGCTGAAGCCATTATGCTTATAAGTATAGTAACCATTGTTTGTATCCGATTCCTGTTCAATTAAATCAGCGATTAAACTATACTCTACCTTTCCAGGCGTAAGAATAACAACATCTCTTACCTCAGTAACTTCAAGTTTACTTAGTACATTGTCTAAAGCCTTCAAAGCGTTTTTTTCTCCGCCAACAAGATGCATAACCGGTTTTACGGGTTCAAACCAAGTACATGCAGTTTTAGGTTTAATTGCTCTGTTCTTGTTATCTTTAAGTGGAGTTACCGATGTCTGTGCTATTTCTTTTGTATTCCTGCAGTTATAATGAAGTGTTAATCTGCAATCACTATTTGTAATGCAATCAGGCAGTTTATATTCTATATTTCCTCCGCCCTGAATCATCTGGTACTTATCATAAAACAAATAAAACGTTCCGCCTGCTTCAAGAACAACTTCCTGAAGAATGTCTATAATGGAGCAATTCTTTGTGGCTTCTTCAGCACTTGAATTTGCATCAATCACGCCAAAATCTTGTCCTTCATCTATGATAACATGCTTATACCCAAAATTATCCGGTTCATCGAGGCATTCTAAAAGCCATTCCAAAAGTCCATCGTAATCCTTATAATTTCCTGTCTTTTCCTTTGTCAGCTGAGAAATTGTAATAAAATCAACATTCTTAAACTGACGCCTATATGGCTTGGAAGGACTGTTTTTATGAGTCTCTATTAGATGATTACATAGCAATCTGTTATAGCATAGGAACAACACCGGTTCCTCATCTATACTGTTTCTCCTAGCCTTTTCAACAGCAAGCATAGTTTTTCCCGTACCTGCTGCTCCATTTATAACTGCCGTATTTTGATCTTCCAAAAAATCTAGCAATCTATACTGCTCATATAAAAGCTGGTTTAAATGCTCTTCTATTATTGTCCCTTTTAATGCCGGAGTAGGTACAAGATTAAATGTCGGGCAGAAAACATTATCAAGAAGTGCTTGGAAGTCTTCGTCTGTAAGGTCTGTCTTAAAATTTGATTCCTCATCATATGGAATCGGAATATTAATCGCAAACATCTTGTTTATCGAATCAGTTGGATCTTTCAGATCTTCGGCAAATAAAGTTAATTCCAAAATAGCATCTTCTGGCAAACCCTGAGCATTCTTTTCAACAAAGGCCGATTTAGACATACCGAAAAACCACGCGGCATGGAGCATCTTACACCTGTTTCTGATACTACTTACTTCCCTGTTAGGATGATCCTTTAATACGGTACGTAAAGTTCTTTTTGCTGTCGCTGCCTGATTATAAGGACCATCATGTTTCATTGGCAATCCACTACTGTAGTGCCAGCTTCTATCGTAATAACTTATGCCTTTCCCATTCTTAGCCTCAATACACAGGATACCTTTTTTCTGATTCGCAACTACAAAATCTATTTCTCTTTCAATAAGCTTTTGATCAATTACCGCATTTATTACAACACTATGAAATACATAGTAATCATCCGGTAATTTAGCCAATGCCTCAAATACTATTCCCTCGTCGCTTTTTTCATCGAAATCTTTTGGCATAGGCGGTATCATATGTGCCATTCTCTATTCCTCCGTAACAATATGACTCAATACAAGATCCGCATCGATGTTCTTATCGACAATGTAACAATACCAGTCATATTTTCTTAATATGTCATATTGCTTTTTATTATCGGGAGTGAAAAGCGCTACATGAGATCTACCCCAGAAAAGTTCAGGCCATATATCCTTTTCCTTCGCAGGGAGTTTCTCTTCTGAGATAGGATTCTCATACTTTTTCGACATAACTGCATCGATCAACTTTTCATATCCAGCCTTTATATCATCATCGTCTGAACTGTCTCTAAGACACTCGAGTTGCGACAAAGTATCAGGATTTGCCGACGTGTCAGGAACATCATATGCAAAGGTCTTCATTCCAATCTTTTCTTCTTTTTCACCCTTTATTGGCTCACTCTGCTGCTCATGCTTCACACCTGTTTCTTCAGCATCAATAAGCCAATCGATGTATCTCTTTGCAAGGCCTCTTGATATTTTGTCGTGAAAGAACTGATTTGAATAATTCCTCAAGCATCCGTAGCAAGACGTTTCTTCAGAACAACCGCACTGTCCCGAAACTTTATTTCTAGCCGCCCTGAGTACCTTATCAAAATGATTGAATATATGCTTTACAAACCCAGATCCACCCGACGTATCGTCATACAAAACAAGTTCCTGATTCTCAGTAACACATCCACTTATATCAGCACGGCTTATATCCAACGCCTTACTTGCGCCCTCCAAGATTGCGTACAGGACGGAAAGATATTGATTTTTTTCTTCTGTACCCTCAGATGAATTAATATGGACATCATGCTTAGGCAGAGTGATCTTAAGTATGTCCGTTGAAAAAACCTGACCAAGAGAAGCTCTTATTAACCTAGTACAGCCGCAGGTCTTTTTAAATTTGGTTTCATGTTTATTTCCTTTAATCACAGTCTTAGGATCTTTTGCAAACCCACAACTCGGGCAGATGTTTAATCCTCTTCCTTCTATTCCTTGATTTAAAACAAAGAGCTTTCCTCCAGGTGAATAAGTGATCTTTACCTCTTTTCCTTTAAGCAATAGAACGCTATCCTTGGCCTCAGCCTTTTGTTTTTCTGTAAGGCCTTCCGTTCCCCAGAACTGGGTCTGTGTTCCGTAATAAGTACTCGGCCTCGAATCACCAACAGGCTTAGGTTTATATTCCATCTGAGTTGAAAAACCAAATAATGGAATTATGAAAAGCCGAGGATTCATAAGTGTATTACAGCATCCGCAAACCTTTTTGGGCTCTTCATCAAGATTGACTGATACATCTACTACATTTCCTTCTGGATGATATATTTTCTTACATTTAGGGCACTCGTGGTAAACATATGCCGGCCATCCTTTATCAGGAATTGTATTAATAGCATAACTTTCCCAAACTTTACCATTGGCTACTATACTTGCTGGCGGAGCGAACTCGCTAATAGCCATTTTTAAATCTCTTGAAAGGTCAATTTTCTTAGCTTCTTCCTCGGATCCTCCAAGAATATCCAAAGAAACCGTATCAATAGGAAAACCATATTTGGGTAAAACACCTTTGGCACTCAAGAAGTTGATCGATGGTTCTTCTTCAAGAGTTGTGATCAATTTTTCTGCTGCTATAGCTCTTCCAAGCATTTTCACACTCTTACCATCTTCTGCCACATCCCCCCTGACATCTGATGAATATTTCTTTAATCCACCTATATCCTGCGCTCTCTCCTTGATAGCTCTTGTTAGAGACCCTTCTTTTCCTGTAATTGATTTGATAAATCCCCAGGAATCTATTCCAAGACTTATGCAAATATCATCCGGAATTACTTCATGTATGCTTTTCAGTAGTTCAGTCGGATGATCACCAAGTGCTTGCGCAAGTTCTGTTGCCATATTTGTTTTTTCATTATACGAAACTACCTTTTTGGTATTTCCTGCAAAGAACTCCGGATAATGCTTAAAGAACCATGCCACTACTATAGAATTTAGGTGTCTTTCAGCAATCTTCTCATTCTCACTTTCAAGCACTGGTGGATCTATCTTGCCTGCAATAATCTGTGCAGGATCATGAAAAAATGTCATATCGTGGCTGCTTCGTCTTGAAAATGTAACCGAAAAAGCAGCAGATGAAGTACGTCTTCCCGCACGTCCAGCCCTTTGGATATAATTTGAAGTCTCAGGTGGAACATTTCTCTGGAACGTTGCTTCGAGTTCACCGACATCGACACCCATCTCAAAAGTGGTCGAACAGCTTAGCACATTTATTCTTCCTTCTTCAAAATCCTTCTGATATTCTCCAGCAGTCCTTGAAGACAACTGTGCGGTATGTTCCCTAGAAACCATTGGTATTATCTTGCTGTCTTTTAACAAATGGTCATAATAAGGCTTATCCATCAGTTCAGATACCGATACTTCCATAAGGCTACCGTCACATTTCATTTCAGGGCATAATCCTTTTATAGAATAACCGTAAACCTTTCCGCATTTCTTGCATCGATAGACCTTGTCACTCTCATTCATATATCGGAATTTCCATTTCGCGTGATTCAGCTGATATACCGTTCCTTTGAAAGAATCATTAGAATCTATAATATATTTCCTTTTTATCAGATTAAGAATAGCTTTATATATCTTGAGTAGACTCTCTCTAGCAACCTTTTCCTTGTCTTCAACATCATCACTTATGAGTTTTTGAATTAAAGCAAGTCTTCTGTTTACCCTTCCTTCTTCAGGAATGAAGCCATATATATGTCCATCTCTTTCGTTACTTGTACCAGTCTGCCTAAAATATCCAGCATGATTCCTAGGCGCAAAAAAATCATCCGTAGCACGAATCATTTCAGGATAAGAATTAGCTCCTTTCTGACGCAATGTATCCATCATAAAACGTATAAGATTCCATAAGTCCTCTCCCTGAAGACCAGCTATTTCTATACCATTATTTATCGTGAGTTTTTCAGGCTCAACCTGAATGAAGCCTAGTCCTTCAAGACCTGTGCCAATATCAGGACTTATAAACTCCTGCATAACATACGAAGCTGCTAGAATCAGTTTTTCATCATCCGTTAGATTTGATTTTCTCTCCAAGTCAAACGTATATAGTCCAGCTTTATCCGCTTCATTTCTAAGGCGTTTTACTAGATCGGAGACAAACAGTTCACCGCCTTCAGCTTCTCTTAAAGTCTTTAAAATTAGTTTTCTCCACATGAGAAGGCTATACTTTTTCTCAAAGAATCCAGCAAAAAAAGCTGCTTCCTGTCTGTTATCGGAAAAAATAAGAAGTTTTCTTCCGCTCTCATCCTGAAGTGAGGAAGCTAGTGTGATATCTTCTCCTCCATCAAAAGGATCGTCAGCAAATATATCATCATCAAAAAGATCATCCGATGCTCCTATCCCTTTTCCAGATATGGCTATCGGTCTAGGCGGTATTGCATCATAAAGACTCTTTGCAACGGCAAAAGTAGCAGGTTGATTTGCTGTAAGAAATCTTTTTATAAGTCCTTTTTTCGTCGCACCACAACAAGGACAACAATTTGATTCATTGTCCTTTCCTTTATATTTTAGATTGTAAACTGTAACAATTTTACGGTGATCAGAAACCCCACAACAGTCTTCTGGGTGCTTTTCTGCAAATGGAGTTATCCTTCCGCAACTGAGACATAGACGGTATTTGTCAAGATCCTGCATCTTGTCTGTACCTTCTATAGAATCATCTTCATCAAGTCCAGTAAGTTCGCTCTCTTTTTCACCATTATCTATAAAATAGTATTCCGGCTTTTCCGAACTACTCGTTTGAACGAAATAACTCACGTCTCCAGATACAATTGTTTTACCTATAAGGTATTCTTGGGAACACTTCTGACAGTTTGCAAGTTCAAAAACAGAGAACAGTTTATCATCTGTCAGGACCTTTTCCTTTCTATCTAAATAAACCATCTTTCGAGGATAATATTGTGCAAACATACCCTCCAAAGATTTTACAAACAAGTGATACCTAGCAGGAAGTAGCGCTGATTCAAATTCGCTTTTCTTAGCCGCTGCTGAAAGTTCGATTAGATCTATCAGCGAAGCCTCTGCCTCTTTGGAAGAAAGATCATCAAAAACGATGTTTGCTACGTCCTCTATTTTCTTCGGTTTACTTTTAAGGGCATCATAGACCCTAAACAATCTAAGATCCTTCGAAAGCGCATCATGAAGTATACTTCCTTTTTCAATTTCACTTAAACCAACCGTTTTTTTCTTCAGGCTTCTGTAATCTTCAGGCATAAAAAGCCTTGCATCATCATCTGGCACCCTGTTTTTCCTTTTTGTAGTGATGACATCACTAGCATCAAAAGGCTCATCAAATAAGGCCTGTGCAAATCTTGCCAGCCCATCTTTTCCATCTTCGCTACCTAGGGTTGCTGATGTTGCTATACATCTAAAACTCTTATCCATATTGTGGCGGATACGCTCTTTCACTCGACGTAAAAGATATGCGATTTCTGTTCCATCCGCCCCTTTATATGTGTGAGCTTCGTCTATTACTATGAATCTCCAATTCTTAGCGGATGAATTATCGAAGAAAGGTGCTGTATCCGGTCTAAGAAGCATATATTCCAGCATTGCATAGTTAGTCAGAAGAATATGTGGTGGAGTTTCCGCCATCTTTTCTCTACACATAAGCTCATTAGGAATTGATTTTCGATACACTTCTTCTGTATCAGAAATATGCGCTTGGTCATATTCTGTATGCAAACGTTTTTCAGCTTCATCCGGAGACTCTTTTTTTCTTTTATGTTCAGTTTCTCCCGTATATCTTCCGAACGTAATATCAGGGTATGATTTAAGTAATTTTCGGAGTTTTTTCTGCTGATCATTCGCTAAAGCATTCATCGGAAAAATCAAAAGTGCTCGCACTCCGGCATCAAGTGTGCCTGCTTCCTTCTCCTTCATGATTGCATCAAATATAGGATACAAATAACATTCCGTCTTTCCTGAACCTGTGCCAGTTGAAACAACCATGTTCCTGTCATCCTCTATAATATGCCGAAGTGCCTGCTCCTGATGGATACGCAGTTTCCAGTCTTCGTAATGGACACTTTTTCCCATCTTTGCAAACTCTTTGCTGACAAGGCCCTCATCTGCAAGTTGTTTCAGACTTTTACCCTCAACAAAAGGAAGTGTTGTTTCAAGGTAAGGACCTTTTACAAACTCCGTTTCTCGAACAATTTTATGCGCTAAATTTGTTATATCCTTATCCTTTACTTCTAGGATGGATGCTATGTAATCCTGGTAATCGTCTCTAATCTTTTCCGTTGTCTCTCTTGGATTCATCGACATAACTGTTCCTCTTTCCTCTTCAGGTAAATAAATGTTTCCGCCATCAGAATATCTCTTTCCGAAAGTTTAGGCGCAATAATATAAGCAGCCGACATAAAACGTATACCATCTATTCGCAGATCATCCAAACGCTCTCTATCTGCTGGAAGTTTTGCCAGAAAAGCCGCCAATGCTTGGTAATAAAAATACATTGGGTAACTAACGGAGGAAAACTTTGTTATGGTCGCCCCCTCAGGCAATCTTTCATTCACCGCTCTAAGATACTGTTTCGCTATCCTAGACAGCTTTGAATCAATCTTGAGATACTCAAAATGCTCATTAATTACTTCATAATACTCTTTTACTACCTGATTCATTAAATCTCGAATTTCCGGTTTTATATTCATAAAACGATCATGACTTGATTTGTACCAGTTTGCGTATTGGTCAACATACTTTATACGTCCAAAATAGACTCCAAAATCAGGTTTCTTCGTAATATCAAGATATGCGTTTCCTTTTTTATCAAATGCTATCATCCTCTGCATTGAATCAGCATTACCTGATATTTCTGACGTCAATTTGATACGTACAAGATTACCCTCTATCTCGCGCAAAAATGCCTTCTGCTCCTCAACAACTTTTTCAGGACCTTTCTCACCTGGTACGTCCAACATCAATCGTATAGCATCTTTTCCTATAAGATCTCTATATTTTTCTCGCCACACGCAGTCTCTTACCGATGCATCTGCTCCCATCATCAGAACCATAGATAACTCGGTCGAATAAACATCTACTGCACTAGCAAGACTTTTAGCTTCTTTGTTATCAGAATATACCAGAAGCAGCGCGTACTCATTAAGACATATATCAAACACTTCTTGTGGCGCATTGATATCTACAAGAAGTTCAATTATTCGATATCGATCTCCGCGGTGCATGAATCTTTCAGATATCTTTCTCATGCACTGTTTAATCTGTCCTTTCTTGCTATCTATAATTTTCGAATTCACAAAAAAACCTAATGCCACAAGTCTTTCAATATCTTCATCTTCAAATACTGATTTTTCCAGACTTTCAAGAATATTTTTATTCATAAGAATCCTGTAAGCCTTTGATTCAGAAATATCTGTATTTTTGTCTGAACTAATCACCTCTGATACGAGAATGTCGAGCCAGTCCCGAGATGTTCTAATCTCATTTTTTCTTTTACGGTTCACATATAATATATTATTACCGATTGAAAGTTCTTCTTCCTCATCATCCTCAAAATCAAAAAATCCGGATCCTTTATTAGCTGAAATAATATATAATCCATCCTTCATTTCACCAGGATATACATAACCGATGGCAATACCCTTCGAACTTAGTTTTGATTTAGCATAGGGAATATGTTCTATGTTCCTTTCAAATCCAAATCTAATTACATCTATATCTTTGCCATCATCTTCTATATCCAGTACAATATAGTCTTTATTATTGTCGTTATTATGTCTAAAGCGAACCCGTTTTTCTAAAGCCAGTTTCTCGGAAACCGTTATAAGAACTACCATCTTTTCTTCATCGCCGTCATATATAAGTTCTATCTCAGCGGGAAGTGGACAATTCCTTATAGTATCATTAAAAATTGAGAGATTAAAATTACAAGCCCCATTTTGAGCCAGTTTAATATCCTCTGATTGCTCTATACCATTTGCGCTTCTTAATCTAACTTTGTAATCTCCTTTTCTATACTCTCCAAACGTCTGAAGTGAGAGCCACATCTCACTTTCGGTTAAATCATCTGCACCAAGACGTACTACTCTGTCAGTTGCATTCTCAACCGGATTTCCATCTATATCTATAATCTCAGCCATAAACGGCTTTATCGGCAATTCAAAATGGCATTCAAATCTAAGTGAAGGCTGAAGCGACCTTAACTTTACTTTTACCGAGCCGACGTTTGCTGGAACTGTTACGATATAATTATCGTCATCTCCGGTCACATTGCACCCATCAAAATCCATTTCCCACTCTTCGAGCTTTTGAAATTTATAAACCGTTTTTCCTTTTCTCTCCAAAGCGGTCGACCACTTAATAAGCGGAGAATAATTTGTTTTTATTTTAGGAACATAGCTAAATTCAACCTGTATAAAAAACCTTCCTGCCTGATATAATCGAACGCTATATGTTCCATATTGAAGCATACTTATGTCAGTAATGCTGGAAAGCAATACTGTAGTAACATCATTATTAATTATTGATATAGGGCAGGTTTCTCCGTTAAACCTGACTTCCATATCATTTGTTGGTAGCATTCCGTCAACCGAAATTTCAAGTTTAGGTATATCGGTAAAAATATTGACCCCTGTTTCCAGAGAAAAAATAGACTTGCCATGTAATATTAAATTAACCTGAGGTTTAGCGTATAAACACCTTGTCTCTCCATCGGACTCGTATTTAAACCTAGCATCTCCTCCCTGTGGAGATACAGAAATAATCCTAGCGTTAGATGAGCACATAGGATAATACTGATCCGCAATGTTCACGGATTTGTTTTCTTTAATCACAACGGATTGTGATATGATCATTATCTCATACGGATACAACAAGTAATTTGTATTAATCTGTCGACCATTGTTATTAAAGAAGAGAATTCCTCCATTTGACAATCCATCAACAGTCCAATTTCTTGTTGCTTTATCATTCCACTCATCTGATTCATCTAAACAGATTTCATATTTCTCTTGTGGAGGCACTGCAACTGTAAGGGAATCTGTATACCTTCTTCCCTCGTCCCCCATAACATTACATTTAATTCTTTTTAAGAATCCGTTTTCTCCTTGGATGACCCACTCCACCTCATCAACCCACTCAGTGCTTAAAACTGTATGTGGCAGGATAATGCACAACCCTTTTTTCCCTATATCAAAAACAAGATAAGGTTTTGTTTGGAATTCTTGGTTTTTTCTATTTGCTATATAAGACTTATTCTTTTCATTCTGTTTCCATTCAATATAATTGCCAGCATATCGACTAGAATTAGGATTATTCTGATCTACCGCTATCATGGCATCACGTACTTCTAGCAAAAAATCCACAGCACGATCATCTTTGAACCGAGATAAGAATCTATACATCGGCTTGCGAATGGTATATGATCTCATTTCAATAAGTTCATCAATAATCAGCTGTGGATCAAAAACCCTATATGTATCATAACTTAACACATAAAAAAGATCGTCAAGACTGCTCTCCGGAGGGAGACATGCCTCATAGATGATTGGAGCTATGATCTGGTGCGGTTCTTCCTTTGTGTCGGAGAAATCCATTTCATACTTATAAAACATTTTTTTAGCACAAGTTCCAAGAAGAGAGTGCAGATTGTTGCCAGACGTATCTAAATCTAGTTCATCTCCGAGCACACGCCAAAAATTTATATCATATTTATATCTTACAAAAAAGACCATAAAGGTAGTAACCGCATGCGGATAATTCCTGCATACATAACCTGGTGTAACATTGTCAGCATGCAATACTACCTTTAGTCTCTCCTTTAATGCTTCAACTTCCTCATAGGAAATATCGAGATCTCCCCAGTATTCACAATCAGTAATTTCACTTTCAATATTCTTTTCTATTTTCTTAAGAGTTTGTCCCTCAACAATACTATTCTTCATTCCCCCGGAAATCCCCTTTATATTTTAAAACTAGCATAGTCCGTCAATAATCTAATATATCTTTATTGTTCATTGCTACATCTAAAAAGCATTCTCCCCATTAATCCGAACCATTGGTTGTAGTATACACGTGCTGCACTTGTGCCATTAAGCTTATCTACTCATGGTTTACCTTTTCCGTATGTCTTTTTTACAGTTTTAACCAATTGTTTTACTTCCGCATCATTCTTGATTCTTTTGGAGCAATATTCTATCGAATAAGGATACTTTTCTATAGCAGCCATTGCTACCTTCTTGTCGTCTATAATTTCTATAGAATAATTCCCTTTTATATACGATAAATGAATCAATTCATGTGGCTTCTTTAGAGCAACTTCATATGCTATTCTTCTATCCAGTTTGACTTTAGTGGGCAAACTACAGAAAATTTGGGAATTAATTCTTATTGCTTTTTCCATCAATTCAACGTTTTTCCGTAATTCCAAGTTAATATTCTTATACTCATTTTTCTTACAATCAGCCAATTCTAACGCTATTTCCGGATCAGAGAGCAGTCTCTTAGACAATAAATGATAAAACATTTTGTATCCATATCGGTGGGCAATAATGACCAATTCTTTATTATCGCAGATATTGTCATCTGATAATAGAATAGCCATTTGTCCACCTTCTGCTTTACAAAAATTTTCAAATATTCTCGGATCTGACTTTTTATCTGATGGTAATCTATAAAATTCCTTGCAGAGTTGATTAAGAAAATCTGGGCTACGATAAATAACACATATAAGTTCTTCTCGATTATACTTCCTCATTGTTTTATACTGGTCAACTCTAAGCTGGCCATACGCCTTTCACGTTAAGAACTCGTTTTCACAACTAAACTACTCTTCAG
>JAEEGL017155494.1_pt1 | contig 17258 bp, 13 predicted proteins | sample 9134231 | NCBI WGS metagenome assembly JAEEGL01 (sample SAMN16246548, study PRJNA631951) | gut metagenome | biome: gut microbiome; feature: rumen; material: fiber-attached | host: Bos | place: Iran: Karaj | collected 2018-10
AGAAGGCCAGACCGCCGCCGACGATCCCGAGAATCTGTCGGTTCCCGGAGATGTCTATGAATACAGCGTGACCGATTATGAATACCTGGTGCCGGATATCAGGGCGCAAAAGGCTTCCAACCAGGTGATCCTGGGCAAGGATAATGGCTACGGCAGACCCATCATGGCCTGGGCTCCCGTATTCAACTCTAAGGGCGAGATGGTAGCTATGGTGGAGGCGGATTATATCGCTGAAAACATAGGACCCGAGATCAATAAAAAAATATACAGGATAGTTGGAGTACAGGTAGTCTGCATCATCGTTGTCTTAGTGCTGATGATCATGCTGATCAGATTCCTGGTGGCAAAGCCCCTGACAGAACTTACGCGTATAGTTGATTCCTATGAGCAGGGAGAGGCCATTGACAGCCGTATAGATTCCCTGGTCAAAAGGATCAAGAACATCGGCGGCGAGGACGAGATCGGTTCCCTGGCCCGCTCCTTCAAGGAAATGACAGTCAGGATAGAGCAGTATATAAAGGATATCACTGCCGTGACCGCTGAAAAGGAAAGGATCAGTGCCGAGCTCAACGTGGCCACCCAGATCCAGGCGGATATGCTGCCCAGGATATTCCCCGCTTTCCCCGACAAGCATGAATTCGAGCTTTATGCCACCATGAACCCTGCCAAGGAAGTGGGCGGAGATTTCTATGATTTCTTTATGATAGACGACGACCATCTGGGACTTGTTATGGCGGATGTGTCCGGCAAGGGAGTTCCTGCAGCGCTGTTCATGGTCATATCAAAGACCCTTATCAAGAACCGGGCGCTCACCGGAAACTTTACCACTCCGGGAGATGTGCTGGCTGACGTGAACAACATGCTGTGTGAAGGAAATGAAGCCGAGCTTTTCGTGACCGTATGGTTCGGAGTACTGACCATCTCCACCGGAGACATAGTCTTTGCCAGCGGCGGACATGAGTATCCCGCCTTCTACAGGCTGGATGAGGGTTATGTTCTGGAGAAGGATAAGCACGGGCCGCCTCTTGCCACCATGGAGGGACTGCGCTTCAGGAACAACGAGACTTCCCTTAAGCCCGGCGAAGCCATTTATCTGTACACTGACGGCGTGACCGAAGCTACAAACGCAAACTCTGAGCTCTTTGGCGAGAAGCGAATGCTTGAAGCACTTGCCGCATTTGACAAGGAAAATTCGGAAACCCTTCTCAAGGGCGTCAGAATGAAGATAGATGAGTTTGTGGGCGAAGCGCCCCAGTTTGACGATATCACCATGCTTTCTGTAAGATATTTCGGATAAGATGAAAAAAACGATCAAAGCGACATTATGTATATTGATCTTTGCCCTGATGCTGTGCGGCTGCCAGACGGAGGATGACGAGATACAGGTAGTCAGAGTCTGGTCACCGGAAGCGGAGGGCGGAGATGATGATGGGGGAACACATGGTTTTGCCTCCGGCAGAAAGGTGGGAATGGTCACCGATGTGGGTGGCATAGACGATGAGTCCTTTAATCAGGGCGCCTGGGAAGGCATGCAGCTGCTGACTTCTTCCACCGGTGCGGACATCGAATACAGGGAGTCCTCTTCCGAAGCGGATTTTGTACCGAATCTGAAGAGCCTCATTGATAACGATTGCGAGCTGTGCTGGGGCGTGGGCTATGCGTGTTCCGACGCCATTCTGGAATGCTCCAAAGAAAATCCCGATGTACATTTTGCCATAGTGGACAATGCTTACGACGATGCTCCCGACAATGTGACAGGAGTGGTCTTCAGAGCCCAGGAGCCTTCATTCCTGGTGGGTTATATCGCAGCGGTGATGTCCCGCAGTGCCAAGATAGGCTTCGTGGGAGGGGTAAAAAGCGACCTGATAGACCAGTTCCAGTATGGATACATGGCAGGGGCAAAATATGCCGCTTCTCTTTTCGGCAAGGATATTAAGATATATGTGGAATATGCAGACAGCTATACCGATTCCGATAAGGGATATGAGCTGGCCACACAGATGTATAAAGACGGCTGTGATGTGGTCTATCATGCGGCGGGCCTGGCAGGCACCGGCGTGATAGAGGCAGCCAAGGACAACAGGCGTTTCGTCATAGGCGTGGACAGGGACCAGTCCTATCTGGCTCCCAGGTTTGTGCTTACCAGTGCCCTTAAAAATGTTAATGTGGCTGTGGAAAAGGTTTCCTCATCTTACCTGGCCGGTGAGGATATCGGAGGTAAAAACATAAGCTTCGGCCTGACGGAGGGAGCTGTGGGCATTCCTTCGGATCATCCGAATCTTCGGGATGAGATATATGATTCTGTGCTGAAGCTGGAGGACAAGATCAAGGCGGGAGAACTGAACGTGCCTTCAAACGAGGCTGAATATCAGCAGTTTGTAAATGAGCTGGAAAAGGAGTAAGAAAACATGGCTAAGATACTAAAAGAAAAGCCCTCGTATTTTGATAAATTCGTATGTACCGGCAATACCACCTGCAAGGATGACTGCTGTCACGACTGGGTTCTTCCCATGGATATGGAAACCGTCAAAAAGTATCACGAATTCGAAGGTGAGCTGGGTGAATATGTCAGAAGCAATATATTTGAGGAAAACGGGGAATGGTTCATCCGACTGGGTGAGAATGCCAAATGCCCTTTTTTTAATGAAAACAGATTGTGCGAAGTCCGTGTCCGGGCAGGAGAGAAGGCGCAGATAAAGATCTGTGATATGTACCCCAGAGAACTGAATATCATGGCCGGGCATTACAGACTGGACCGGCTGATCATTTCCTGCGAAGAAGTGGCACGTTTTCTTTACACCGACACAAAGGACCGTCTTGAATTTGTCAGGGAATGGACAGAGGATGAGAGCGTAAAGGAAGTATCCGACGAGCTAAAAGACAGAGTGGAAAAGCTTCTGGCATTCCGTGACGGTATGGTGGAGGCCCTTCAGGCAGGAGCCTTTGATATAAGCCTTTTCGAGGCTGTGGATTCAGGTGAAGAGCTTGGAAAGCTCCTTGATGACGCCATTTATTTTGAGTGCCACGAAAGATCCATGGAACTCTTTGCAAAGGCAAGGAGCATACTGGCACAGGTGGATGAGATCAGACGTGATTTTTATGACAGCATCAGTGAAGCAAAGGGCTGGATGAGAAGAACCGCCGCCTATTTTGCCCACAGACAGCTTCTGGACTGCATTCAGGATGAGAAGATGGACGGTGTACTGGCCTCTGTTTTCAGGGCTGTTCATGTACTGGAGCTTTTGTGCCTTGCAAGATTTCATGAAAAAGGAGATTTTGACCTGGAAGACATGATATACTGCGCCCATATATACGGGCTGAATCTGGAGATCTCCATGCATAACATTAACCTGATGAAAGAAGTCAGGAACAGCGCCAAAGACGAAGAGTATCCCGACGGAGAGAATTCAATGCTCCGTCCCTTCCTTTATCCTTAAGAACACCGATGATCCGGGGATCGTCCCCGGACAAAATGTAACTCTAAATCTCAAATAACAGAAATATCATGCAGCAGGGTAGTGTATTTCTAATCATATTGTGTATCATAATATTTGCAGCGGCCCTGGTGACCATATATCTGATACTGAGGGCGAACCGGGACAATACCGGCATGGATGAGCTGGAAGGCCATGACTTTGAATATTACTGTGCCGATCTGCTCAAAAATGACGGTTTTGATGAGGTGGAGGTCACAAAGGGAAGCGGAGATTTCGGTGTGGATATCCTGGCCCAAAAGGAGGGCATCACCTATGCCTTTCAGTGCAAATGCTATGATAAGCCCATAGGCGTGAAGGCCGTTCAGGAAATATATGCAGGCCGGGATTATTACGGCAGGATGGTGGGCATAGTCATGACAAACCAGTACTTTACCGAGCCTGCCGAAACAATGGCCAAAAGGCTCAATATAATCCTTTGGGACAGGGATAAGCTTGATGAAATGTCAGGAATATAATATTGATAATTTTTTATCAATATTGAGGACGAGTGGAAGAGCGAATGAATTATGAATAAACGGGTTTTTGTGACAAATATCATAATCCTCATCATTGAGGTGATAGCTGTGATAGCCATCTTTTTCCTGAAAGGCAGAAAGGCAATAGTACATTATACGGTACTGAGCAATATAGTCCAGCTTTTTACATCAGCGTTGATGGTATTTGGGATGTGTAAAAAGAAAAATGAGCCGATACCGTCAAAGCTTTATCTGATAAGATATCTGGCTGCATGTATGCTGACCCTTACCTTTATCGTGGTTTTGTTTTATCTGGGGCCGCAGAAGGGGTTTATACGTGAATTTTTAAAGAATGCGAACTCTGTACTGCATTTATTGGTTCCCCTGTTATCCTTGATCTCATTTTTGTTCTGGGAAAAGGATCAACAGCTACAGGGAAAATATCTTTTCCTTTTTCCCACGGTGCTGACCCTGATCTACGGTCTGTTTGTCCTTGGTCTTAACATCACACATTTCTATACAGGCCCTTATTCATTTTTTAAAGTATATGAACATCCGGCATGGGTGATCATTGTCAGCATGATCGTTCTTCTGATCCTGGTGGCTGTCATTTCGGAAATCCTGAAACGGCTTCACAACAGGTTTTCAGCCTGAAAAAAACAAAAGAAGCGAAGTGATATGGATATCCCCAACTATTCGCAAAAGGACAGTTTAACGAAGAGTTGCCTTTGCCAACTACTTCGTAAAACTGTCTACGGACTTGATTATCTTTTATTTCAACTACTTCGTAAAACTGTCTATGGACTTGATTATCTTTTATTTCATGTCACTTTTTTGTATTTCAAAAACCGCTTTTCCACTCATCAAAGCCCGGAGGGACAGAGGTAAAATGAAGGAGATAGGCTTCATTTTCCCTGCTCATTATTTTAGCAAAAAGAGGGCCGCCGGCCTCGAATTCGATGTTGTCCAAAAGCTCCGGCTCCTCATCTGTTACAAGCAAAGCGTGGGTGCCGGACAAGGCCGTAAGCTGCCCCTTATATGTATCACCGGATTCATGCTTGTCCTCGATCATACGGAAATCAATATCGATGGGAGTTTTAAGCTCCGGAGGCAGTTCTGTTTTCTTTTTGTTCAGCCGGACATTGTAAGGCTCGCCTATGCCTGTCACAAGATATAATTTCAGTTCGTCCTTCACCCCCTTGGGACGGACGGTCATGGTATCCGAGATCGTAAGGCGAGTCTTACAGGCCTCTCTGGTGGAGGGCGGGATCAGGACCTGACCGCCCACGGTATAACTCTCTATACGGCCGCAAAGATTCACATTGCTGCCCACGACTCCGTATTTTGTCCTCTTTTTTGAGCCTATATTTCCTACTATCACTTCGCCGGTATTTAGCCCGATGCCCATTTCCAGCATGGGATAGCCTCTTTTTTTGTTCCAGCTGTTTACTTTATCCATGGCGCTCTGCATGGTCAGCGCCGCTGCCACCGCATCCTGGGCATGTTTGTCGGAAGCCGTGGGTGCGCCGAATATGGCCATGATCCCGTCACCGATAAATTCGATTATGGTACCATGATGGGCCTGGATCACTTCCGTCATGGCCCCCAGATAATTATTCAGCATGGAAATAAGGCTGGTGGCATCCATCCTTTCGCTCATGGCTGTGAAGCCCCTCAGATCGCTCATCATGATGGTGAGTGTACGCTTGCGGCCCCCCAGGGAAAGGCCGCTGGGAGCCTCCAGGAGCTGCTGTACTATATCGTCGGAAAGATACCGGCCAAAAGTCTCGGAAAGCAGTCTGTTCCTCATCTCCAGCCGGCTGTTAAGGGCCTGGATCTGTTCCATGCTTTTAACCGCATCTCTCAGTTCCATCAGTTCACTCAGATCACTGAAGGCGGCGATGATCCCCTTCTTTTCGTCCTCCTGCTTGTAAAATGAGGTCATGATCCTCAGATGTATGATCTCACCGTCCACACCGTAGGGGACTATGAAATGATGGGGATTTTCCTTATCGTAGACCGCTTCAAGAATAGTCTGGACAAAATCATCCTTGTCGTGATCCTCAAAAAAAATGGCGGCAAAACGCTCTCCCTCCACCTTTTGCCCCTTCAGTCTCAGGATCTCGATGGCCGCGGGATTGGCATGGGTGATGACCCCGTCAAAACCGATGGTCAGAATGCCTTCCGATATATTGTTGATTATATTATCATATTGTTCCATAGCTAAATAAACAGTCCGTTCTTTTTTAAATATTCCAGGGAAGTGTAAACATCGCCTAAGGTCTTCATTTCAATGGTCACAGGCACTGTCCTGTCAAGGGACCTCACCAGACTGTCCGCCTTTTTCCAGTCCACATTTCCCGTTCCCAGAGGGATATGGTCATCAAACAGACCATTATTGTCGGAAAGATGGATATAAGATATCCGGTCCCTGAGGGTATCAAACCATTGTTCAACGGGAACTGCGGAATAATTCACATGTCCTAAGTCAAGACATACCCCCACTCTCTCATCATCGATGAGATCCATCAGTTTCCTTAAGGGGCCGGGAGTGATGTCGGCACTGTTTTCAATGCAGAATGTAAGGTCATATTCTATTAACAGTTCTTTGTAAAAACCGGCGTTCATCATGGCCCAGTAATCGATATACCCCCCCGTCAAAAAAGGAGCACAGCCTGTATGAAAGACTACTCTCTTCGCCCCCAGTTCCTTTGCCAGTTCACAGCTTTCGCGGCATCTTTGACGGGAAAGGGCACGGAATTTCATATCTCCGCTGGCGGGATTCACATCGATAAAATGACCATGGACAGAAGTGACCAGACCGGATCCGGCATACCAGTCCTTATACATCCCAAAAAGCCCGCTCTCAACGAGAGCGGGCGGCATTGATAATTCGATAGCTTCAAAAGTGATATTCTCTTCTCCTGCCAGCTGTATCCACTTATCTCCGTCGTCATACAGCGGCTGGACCTGAATGATTCGCCCATTATCCATAGCTTACGCCTCAGGATCAGCCTCACTTATCTGTCTGCAGGTATCGAGATAATCCAGAGTGAGCTGTCTCAGTCTGAATGATGTATGTCTTAAGATCATGTCCACCTTGAAGGGATTCTGCCGGAAAAGTTCCTTAAGGTCGTCCAGATATATACTCTCCACCGTGGTCTCGTCCTTAAGAATGACTGCGGTAGCGGTTCTGGCCACATTACCCAGCATACCAATCTCTCCGAAGAATTTGTTGGACATCAGAGTGGTGAGGAGCTGTTCTTTATCGGTGCCATAGCCCTTGTAGATGCCGATCTCTCCGAAATGAACATCATACATGCATTTGCCTGTCTCGCCTTCCTTGAAAAGAATGGTACCCTTATTGTATGTGTTAACCTCTCCGGTATAACCGTCAGAATGAGGCTTGTCATCAGCCACCTGTGTAGCCTCCACACTCTCCTTATCCGCATATTTTTTATTGCGCTTATACTCGGAAGCGAACTTCTTTATCTTTGCAAGGAAGCCCTCGCTGCGGCTGCCGGCCTCGGTGGCTTTCAGCTCTGCCAGGGTGGCGGCGGCATCGGTATAATCATCGGTGAGTATGTTTATACGGTTGCACAGATGTCTCATGATATCGATCACCTTATCGGGATCAGATTTAAAATAATCATTTATCTCATCGGCCGTCAGCTCGGTGACACACACATCCTCAATGGCAACAGCTGTAGCCGAACGGGGATAGGTCTCGATAACTGCCATCTCTCCGAAGTAATTGCCTGCATCAAGACTGGTGAGACACTCTCCGGAATCCTGTCCGTATGATGCGTATATTCCAACTTTACCGTTCTTGATAAAATAAAAGCTGTCGCCTTCTTCTCCTTCGCGGAATATCACATCCCCCTTTTTGAAATTCACATCTTTCATCTGAAAACACCCTCCTTTACTAAATGTCATGTGACAAAAACTATATCTACCATTATATTACTTTACCGGTCAAATATCAACGACATTGTTAAAATATAATCATAAAAATGGCGTTTTGGTTGTATTTCATGCTTGCAAGCGTACCTTAACAGTTGATATAATACACAGGATTGTATAAAAACACCCACAGAAAGGACATAGATCATGCTAAGCATCACCCATACAGGCTCTCTCAGGGGCGAGATCACAGTGCCCGGAGATAAATCCATCTCACACAGAAGTGTAATGTTCGGTTCCCTGGCAAAGGGCGTCACAAATATAAAAGGCTTCCTCACCGGGGCCGACTGTCTTTCCACCATAGATGTTTTCCGGAAAATGGGTGTAAATATAGAGCAGAACGGAACGGAGGTAAAGGTCTGCGGTCTGGGACTTCACTCCCTCAAGGCTCCGGTCGACGTGCTTGACTGCGGTAATTCCGGCACCACCATGAGACTTATGTCCGGCATACTTTCAGGCCAGAGTTTTGACTCCTCCCTCACCGGCGATGATTCCATAAAAAAGCGCCCCATGAACCGAGTGATCACTCCGCTTTCCATGATGGGAGCTTCCATAACCGGCCGGGAGGGCGGGTTTGCGCCTCTTACAATAAAGAGTTCAAAACTGCACGGCATCAGCTATGAATCGCCCGTGTCTTCCGCCCAGGTCAAGTCGGCCGTACTTCTGGCAGGGCTCTACGCCGACGGTGAAACCTCCGTTACCGAGCCGGTACTTTCCAGGAACCACACGGAGCTCATGCTCAGCGTCTTCGGAGCTGATATAAACAGTGATATAAAAAACAGGACTGCTACGATCAAGCCTGCAAAGGAGCTTTATGCCGCTGATATAAATGTCCCCGGAGACATTTCCAGCGCCGCATATTTCATGGTGGCTGCCCTGATCATTCCGGGTTCGGAAGTCCTTATCAAAAATGTGGGAATAAACGAGACCAGGGCCGGCGTCATCAAGGTGCTGTCCGATATGGGCGGGGATATCACCCTTCTCAATGTGGACAGGACGGGGGAACCTGTTGCCGATGTACTGGTGCGATCCTCCGATCTTAAGGGGACCGTGATCGGGGGCGAGGTGATCCCCACCCTCATAGATGAGCTGCCTGTTCTGGCCGTTGCCGCTGCTTTTGCCAAGGGTCAGACTGTCATCAGGGACGCAGCTGAACTAAAGGTCAAGGAATCCGACCGGATAAAGACTGTCACCGAGAATCTGGCGGCCATGGGAGGCGATGTGCAGCCCACGGAGGATGGTATGATAATAAACGGCACCGGAACTTTGTCCGGCGCCGAAATACATACATATGGCGATCACAGGATAGCCATGAGCTTTGCCGTGGCGGGAATGGCCGCCTACGGAGTCACGTCTTTGGATGACAGCGAGTGCGCCGTCATCTCCTATCCCGGATTTTATGATGAACTTAATAAACTGTGTTAATACGCTCACATTCGATCAAAAAGAATACTTTCGCTTATTTAACGATCAATTCACACTCAGCAATATTATAGCCGGCGGCGGTGGCGATGATCTCATAACAGCCTGCGGAAGCATCTGCGCTTATGGTCACTTTGCCATCCTTATCCACAGTTATCCCCTTCGGAGCATCCTTTATACTGTAAGCGGCGGCAGGCACTTCTTTCTTTGAGGACACCAGCTTAAGCGCGATGGTCTTAGGCTTGCCTGATGCGTCTTTCGGGAGTTTTGCATTCACCGAAGGCTTGGCAAAGGTAAGCGTATCGCCCTTATGATCGGCGGACTTGATGGTAACGTCCTTTGTCAGCTTGCCTGCCTTAACCGTGACCGTGCAACTGCTGTTGGGCTCAAGGGCTGATACATAACCCGACTTGGATATCTTAAAGCCTTTTCCGCTAAGTTTAAAGGACAGATCCTTTGCATCGGTATTGCGCAGAGTACTGTACACACGCATTCTCCTGCCTTCTCCCAACGACATGGTCAGTTCTTTCACCGATTCCTCGGGGAGCTTGTTCTGTGATACCTTATTCTGAGATACATTATTCTGCGATATTGTATCACTCATAAAGCCGCCAATGACGATCTGATCCACACTCTTTTTAATCAGCAGCTTTGTGACTGCCCGGGTGATCCTTCCCTTCTCATCCTTCATCTCCCAGACGATGTAGGCTGCTCCGGCGTCTTTAGGCTCTACGTTAAATACAGCCTTTCCGGGATTTGATCTGTCCGCCTTCATATCAGGGGCTATGATGGAATTGTTGCTTAAGGTGTATTCTACGGTATATTTATTATCCCGAAGCTGGGCAGGTATCTTTACAGCTACTGCCTTCTTTGTCCCCACATTCAGTTTGATGGCTTTGGGAGCCTTTATCCCGTATTTCTTGCCGGAATCCTCGATCATTTTATTCTCGGGTATCGAACCGTCCACTGTCACATGATAGACTGTGGTCACGCCGTTCAGGGTGGCTGTGACCTCGGCCTTTGCCTGGGAGACACCCTTCTTCAGGTTTTTGGCGGTTATCACGCCGTTTTTGAGAGTGATGCATTTAACCTTGGGATCTGCATAAGTTACAGTCCATTTTGCCCCATACAAAAACATTCCGTCTTTGACAAGATTAAGTCTTCGCACCTCTCCGGGGAGCAGGATAGTTCCTGTCACTGTCAGTTTGCACTGGGCTGTCAGGCCGCCGTCCTTTGTCTTTGCGCTGATGATGGTAGAGCCTTCTTTATGTCCTGTCACATTTCCGTATTCATCCACCGTGGCTATGGCCGGATCTGCGGTTGAATATTCCACGGCAGGGTCATCCGCATTTTCGGGGCTCACCACAGCGCTCAGGGTAATGGTATCATGTTCTGAAACAAGCGCCGTTTCAGGCAGACTGACACCGGTGACGGGAATGCGACCGGATACCACTGTGAGCTGACAGGCTGCTTCCTTACCACCGTCCTTAGATTTTGCGGTGATAAGTGCTGTTCCTGCCGATATGGCTCTGACCAGTCCGCTGTTCTCATCCACGGTTGCTACCCCTTTGTCGGAAGAGCTCCAGATAACGGTCTGGTCATCCGCATCCGCAGGAGCGACAGATGCCTTTAGCTGTAAAGTTTCTCCTGTAGTCAGTGTGGCCTCCTGAGGTGTTACGGTTACGCTCTTTACGGGGTTAAGGACAGTCACAAGACACTGGGCCTTAATGGTAGTATCATCCTTTGATGTTGCGGTTATGATGGTCTCACCGCTTTTAACGCCTGTGACCACGCCGTTTTCCACAGTTGCTATACTTTTGTTTTCGGAAGTCCAGACGATATCAAGATCCTGCGCGTAATCAGGCAGTATCTCGGGAGTAAGAGTGACCTTTTCTTTCACGTTTACCGTTTCTTTTTCAGGTAAGGTTATCTTGGAGATATGTATCTTTTCAGAGCTCACCTTGCCTGCGTAGCTCCAAAACTGAGCACCGTAATTTCCCAGATCCATCCAAATGACAGGTCGGATACACACATCGGCCTGAGTGAGCCCAAAGGAGGTGGGATTGGTGGCATATACCATACCGGATCTGCCCACATATGCTGCATGCTCCGTGTCCGATCCAAGGGATCTGGTCCACCAGTTTCCGGGCTCTCCTGCCTTAACAGAAACTTCGGAAGTATTCTCATCCGTAAAGGAGGTGACCATAGCCATACGGTTGCAGTCTGACTTAGTATTGTAGTCAGTGAATTCGATTTCCACAAAACCATATGACGGTTCAGTGGCTTCCTGTATGTCAAGACAGAAAACCTTATCCTGAGTATTAGCACCATTGGAAGTATTGGTCACAGGATTAGCTTTATTTTCCACAGATTTTCTGTATATCCAGTTTCTCTGTCCATCATCAAAGGCATTTATAGCAAAACCTGTGGAGCCATAGCTCTTATTACCGGAATTCTGTGAACCGTCATAGCTGTTAAGATAGGATCTCAGTGTAGAGTTACCATATGAATCGACTCCTGATGTTTCGTTATATTTGACGATATCCAGGATCTGATCAGAAAGCAGCAGGGCATAACCGTTCCTGTCTATATCAAGGACACGCCATTTTATGGGATCTTTGGTATCCTCTCTTGTCACATGTCCATCCTTATCGGAATCTGATTCCTGCCAGTATTCCCCAAACCAGATGCAGTCCCAGGTGGTGAGCCCTTCTTCGTCGGTAACAGGATTTACAAGATTCCTCCAACGACCGGTATCATAATTGGAACTTATCTTGCCGGCATAGCTCCAGAGATCAGGGTTATTCTTAAGGTTAAGACGCAGGGCGGGACGGACCCCCACATATTGATAGTTGGCTGGACTGTTATATGAGATATGTCCGCTGACATGGATAGTCATTACCTGATCTGAAGCGTTAGTGCCTGGATTACGGGTCCAATAATTCCTGACCCTTCCGGCTTCATAAGCCTCTCGTCCACCATATCCGGGTTTGTTTGCAACATATCCGGACATAAAACCTAATCTTCCATAATTGCCATATGTTCTAAAATAATCGTCACCGCTTAAAAAACCGTATTGCTCATCCTGGAGTTCTTCCCATGTCATACAGAATAACTTATCGTTTACGGTCTGAAGATTATCTGTATTACCTGCTTCCGAATTATTGCGATAATATCCGACGGCTGAAGTAGACAGAGCGTTTCTCTCGGTTTCATTAAAGGCGTCAAAGAAAAAGCCGTTATCGGAATAATTAGCATGGGCTAAATTCTTTGTACCATTGTAGCCGTTCAGATATGACCTCAAGGAACAGTTTCCCCAGTTTACGACGGCATCGTTTGTGGTATTATACTCGATCATGTCCAGCAGCTTATCCGATAAAAGCAGGGCCTCTCCGTTTTCATCTATGGAAAGCACACGCCATCTTATGGGTTTTTTACTGTCGGCCTCGACTTTATCGCCCACATTCCCATTAAAAGAAGTATGGAGTGCATTACCGTTTCCGTCAGTCTTTACGCTTCCTTCTTCGGCTACGGTAAAGGAATGTGAGAAGCAATAGCCGTCGCCATTAGTGTCATCCTGCCAGTATTTGCCGAACCAGATGGAATCCCAGGTGGTGATATCGTCTTCCACCACGGGACCTGCTATCGCCGTGGCATCTGAGGCACCATTAACAACAGCTCCTTTCCGGGAAGATCTTACAGCTTCATCTGAGGTCTCATTTGATGAGCTGTTGTCATTTTTTTCAGATATATCTTCTGCAACCGGCTCTTCGGAGCATGATACTGTTTCCCCGTAGTTAACGGAGTCTGCATTAGAGCTTTCAACGACTGCGTCAGACTGTGAATCCTCAACGTCATCCATGGCTTCATGACCTGATATAAGCAGATCCCGGTCTTCAGCCTTTTCCGATGCAGCCGATGCTGTCGGTGCTGTCGGTGCAGCCGTAACAGACATGGCAGGAATTACAGCCAGTGTGGCCGCGGTTATCAGTGCGATGGTTTTTCTTAGTCTTTTCATATTCATGCTACCTCCCACAGTTATTTTATACAGACTATTCTGACTTTTTCCATTTTCGTCCGTATACACCTCAGACGCCATACGGACGATTTCATCATTTCCCTGTTTCGTCCGTATTATTTTCCGTGATCAATACAGACTATTCTGACTTTTTCCATTTTCATCCGTACACACCTCAGACGCCATACGGACGATTTCATCATTTCCCTGTTTCGTCCGTATTATTTTCCGTGATCAATACAGACTATTTCGCATTTTTCTATTCTCGTCCGTACACAGCTCCGATACCATACGGACGATTTCATCATTTCCCTGTTTCGTCCGTACACTTCCCATCCGGGGTTTATTTGGTATCTGTCCCGTAGGCCTCCAGACATTCTTTCTTGAATTCCTTGTACCGGCCTTCATCGATGGCACATCTGATATCCGCCATCAGATGATTGTAGAACCAGAGATTATGTAGGACACAAAGCCTCATGCCCAGCATTTCCTTAGCCTTTAACAGATGCCTTATATAGGCGCGGGAATGGCGTGAGCAGGCAGGACACTGACAGCCATCTTCTATTGGCTTATCGTCGGTTTCGAATTTCTGATTAAAGAGATTCAGCTTCCCGTATTTTGTATATACATGACCGTGTCTTCCGTTTCTGGAAGGATAGACGCAGTCGAAAAAATCCACGCCACGATCCACCGCTTCAAGGATATTGGCGGGAGTGCCGACTCCCATCAGATAAACAGGCTTGTTTTCAGGAAGATGGGGAACAACAGCGTCCAGAACAGCATACATCTGCTCGTGACTCTCTCCCACGGCCAGACCGCCTATGGCATAGCCCGGCAGATCCAGCTCGCTTATCATATCCGCATGCTCTGTACGGATGTCCTCATAGATGGCGCCCTGATTGATGCCAAAAAGCAGCTGGTCCCTGTTCACGGTATCCTCCAGTAAATTCAGTCGGTCAAGCTCGTCGCGACACCTTAAGAGCCATCTATAGGTACGGTCCACGGAAGCCTTCACATATTTTCTTTCCGCCAGCGCCGGAGGGCACTCATCAAAGGCCATGGCTATAGTAGAGCCCAGGTTTGACTGGATCTGCATGCTCTCCTCAGGTCCCATGAATATCTTGCGCCCGTCCACATGGGAATTGAAGGTGACCCCTTCTTCTTTAATTTTTCGAAGTGATGCAAGGGAAAAAACCTGGAAACCGCCTGAATCCGTGAGGACAGGACCGTCCCAGTTCATGAATTTACGAACGCCGCCCATTTTTCTGACCAGCTCATCCCCGGGGCGGACATGAAGGTGATAAGTGTTTGAAAGCTGTATCTGACAGCCGATATTCTTAAGATCGTCGGTATCCACCGCACCCTTTATGGCCGCGGCTGTACCCACATTCATAAAGACGGGAGTCTGGACAGTCCCGTGAACTGTCTCAAACTCTGCTCTTTTGGCAAGGCCGTCTTTTTTCAAAAGTGTATATTTATTCGCCATGTATCATCTCTCATCCGGTGGAATGTATTCTGTATGTGTGCCGACATATTTGTAAGCGGGACGGATGATCTTGCTGGTATTCATGATCTCCTCCAGCCTGTGGGCACACCAGCCGGGCATTCTCGCTATGGCAAAAATAGGGGTGAACATCTCATAAGGGATCCCCAGCATGCTGTATACGAAGCCTGAATAAAAGTCTACGTTGGGGCAGACATACTTCTGCAGGTTTCTCTTTTCCATAATGAGCTTGCCGGCTATTCTTTCAATATTTTCGTACAGGGTGAATTCGTGCATCCTGCCCTTCTCCGCAGCCAGTTTCTTGGCTCCAGCCTTGAGGATCACTTCCCTGGGATCGGACAGTGTATAAACCGCATGTCCCATACCGTATATCAGGCCGGTCCTGTCAAAGGCTTTTTTATCCAGGATCAGGTTCAGGTATTTGGTGAGCTGTTCCTCATCCTCCCAGTCCCTTACATGCTTCTTGATATCGTCAAACATCTGCTGCACCTTGAGATTGGCACCGCCGTGTCTGGGTCCCTTCAGGGAGCCGATGGAGGCCGAAATAGCCGAGTAGGTATCCGTACCTGAAGAGGATACCACATGGGTGGTGAAGGACGAATTGTTACCGCCGCCGTGCTCTGCATGAAGGATAAGTGCGGTATCCAGTACCTTTGCTTCAAGTTTTGAAAACTTGCCGTCGGGCCTCAGCATATAGAGCATATTTTCAGCAGTGGAGAAATTGCTCTTGGGCGGCTTTATGATGAGGGGCTTATCCTTTCTGAAATGCATATATGAGTGATAGGAATATACACTGATCAGAGGGATCTTGTTTATCAGTTCAAGGGACTGCCTCAGAACATTTGCAGAACTGATGTCATCGGGCTGGGCATCGTAGGTATAAAGCGTCAGCACACAGCGCTGCATGGCGTTCATGATATTCTCGTTGGACGCCTTCATGACCACGTCCCTGACAAAACGTCCCGACAGCTCCCTCAAGGTGCTGGATACACGGTTAAAACGCTTCATCTCATCCTTGTCCGGAAGCTTGCCGAACAAAAGCAGATAAGTGGTCTCCTCGAAGCCGAAACGCCTGTTTAAGCTGCCCTTTATCAGTTCCTTTACGTCGATCCCCTGATAATAAAGGCTGCCGTCAGCAGGCACCTTTATACCCTTTTGCATATCAAAGCCTATAACGTCGGATATCTCCGTAAGACCTGTGAGCACACCTTTTCCGGTGGAGTCACGCAGGCCTCTCTTAACGTCGTATTCGATGTAGAGATTGGGATCTATCCTGTGGCGGGCGTTGATCTTCTCCGCCAGGATGTTCACCTCATCTCCTATGGAACCCATCTCGTCGATGGATAGCATTTCGTTCTTTTCATGTCTGTTTTTGATCTGTTCCATTTTTTACTCCTAAATACTAGATTCTTCGCTACGCTCAGAATGACTACAGCGTAGGGCGCTCATAACAATGAGATTTCTCATGCATCTGCGGGATTAGCGTCGGCGTTTTTCAGGTCGATCACGGACTTGGCCCAGGATGCGTTTACGATCAGGTTCTTGTCCGCTCTCATCACCGGCATGGCGCTGATATAATCATTGAATATCTTCTTGTAGGTGTCGGGGATTATCTCCGACTGGGCTACATTTTTGTCATCCACATAAACACGGATGATCTTTCTGAATTCCGTTTCATCCTTTGGCCTTACGGCATCAAAAAGCATCTTGTTGATCTTGTCTTCGGGATGGTCCCTTAAGTAACTCCCGGCAACCATATGCTTGTATATCTCGATGACACGGTCATCCATTCCCATATCGTAGATGCAGAGCTTCTCGATCAGCATCTCACGGCTCCTGACAAGTCTTATCATGGTGTTGTTCTTGGCCAGGGAATTTACCACCGCCCTTTGCTCTTCGGTAGGCTTGGTCAGCAGGTTGATCACATCCGTCGCATCCTTATCGTTGACACAGCAGTGGACTATGTAATTGTCCTCCAGCTGGTTGTATAAAAAAGAATGCTCCACATTTATCTTGCAGGAACAATGACTGCAGTACATGGTAAAGAGACTGCCGTCCAGCAGCCTGTTGCGAAGACCGTTTTCAGGGGTGGCATCGATTCTTTTGTACATGTCAAAATCGGATTCTTCCCCGCACTTGGGACATTTGATCTTGACTTTTTCTATCATTGTATGTGTTTCCATTTTTTATCCTATCTTATGAATCAATATACAGTTTCCTTCGTTAAAGGGCTCTGCCGGCCCGTTCATCACCATATGTCCTGCGGAAAGGTTCATCTTAAAACAGGTGATGGTGCTGCTTTCGTTGTTAAGGGAGAAAAGATATTTGTTGTCGTCTGTCACGGCTATGTCCTTCGGACAGTCTCCGGCTAAGGGCAAAATAAATATTTTGGTCAGTAT
>JAEEGL011210274.1_pt1 | contig 17257 bp, 16 predicted proteins | sample 9134231 | NCBI WGS metagenome assembly JAEEGL01 (sample SAMN16246548, study PRJNA631951) | gut metagenome | biome: gut microbiome; feature: rumen; material: fiber-attached | host: Bos | place: Iran: Karaj | collected 2018-10
TTCTAGCTCGTCGACAAACTCGCTACCTTGCGTGTCAATCCATGGCATCTCATCAAAAAAAACGACTTTTCTTTTTTCCTTACATTGTTGCAAGTATTCTTCCAACTGCAAAAAAGCCTCGTGCCAGTTTTTCAGTTTGGGAATGTTTTTGTCACCTGAATAAATAGACAAGGCTTCTCTGAAGTTTTGAAGTTGGACATTTTTCTTTTGACGATGTGCTCCCACATAGTGAAAGCTGTACGCATCGTTGAAAAAACGGCGGACCAAAAATGTCTTGCCGATACGACGACGGCCATACATAACAACAAACTCTGAGCGGTTGGAATCCAGAGCCCATTGAAGTTCCGCCCATTCCCGTTGGCGTCCAATTAGTTTTTCTTCTTTTATCATCTGTTGCAATTTTGATGCAAATCTACAACAATATTTCAAATCAACAATGGGTTTTTTGTCCAAATCTACTAAAAAAATAGAGATTTGGACGAAAACTAAACGATTTTTATCCAAATATATGGTAAAAACATTGGATTTGGACAAAAATAGAAGTTATCTAAATGAACATATCGGCTTGGAACTACTTGAATCCAATAGGGTGTTTATCCTTTTGAAAGATTTCTAAAAAAACCGTATTTTTGCAGACTTTTTGAAAACCATTTGTAATGCAAAGAACAAATGAACTCGATAGCCTGACTTTCGCCGCAATGCTGCGCCAAGGCGCAGTGCAACTGGGCAGGGACAAAAAGGTCATCAACGACCTCAACGTCTTCCCTATCCCCGACGGCGACACGGGCGACAATATGCTGATGACCCTCAAGGCGGGCTGTGCTGCCTTGAACGACCAACTCGGCACCCTTTCTGAACTGGCCTCAGCCGCCTCTTCAGGTATGCTGCTCGGCGCAAGAGGCAACTCCGGTGTTATCCTCTCACGCATTTTTGCGGGTCTCGCCAAAGGTCTGCAAGGTGTCATCGAAGCTGACACGAAAGCTTTTGCCAATGCCATGCAATCCGCGGTAGAAGAGGCTTATAAATCCGTCCCCGTTCCTGTCGAAGGCACCATCATCACCGTGCTGCGCGAGGGTGTGGCAGGTGCCGATGCAAGTTTGGACATGAATCACTGGTTCGAGTCCACTTTGTATGCCATGCAAGTCTCCCTCGACCATACACCTGAGCTATTGCAAGTGCTGAAAGACGCGGGCGTGGTCGACAGCGGTGGTGCGGGACTGCTGAGCATCTTCCGTGGCATGAACGATGCCTTGAACGGCATTATTTCTGAGGAAGAAATCGCCCCGACAACAATTGCAGCACCCACCGTGGAACTCGACAAATTCACCGAAAACAGTACCCTGGAGTTTGGCTACTGCACGGAGTTCCTGCTCCGTCTGATGCGCTCCAAAATCGATTTGGACACCTTCGACGAAAAGGAAATCCTTGACTATCTGAACCGCGTCGGCGAGTCGGTGGTGGCCTTCCGTGAAGGCACCATCGTGAAAGTGCATGTGCATACCTTCACGCCTGGAGTAATTCTCAACGAAATGCAAAAATACGGCGAGTTCCTGACCATCAAGATTGAGAACATGGCGCTGCAACACCATCAATCGACCAATCAGAACAACGCTTCGTTCAAAACGCCGCCGAAGAAATACGGTGTGGTGACGGTGGCCTCGGGTGAGGGTCTCATCAACGCTTTCCACGAGATCGGGGCCGACGAGGTGATTGCGGGCGGTCAGACGATGAACCCCGCGACGCAAGACTTTTTGGATGCCTTCGCGAAAATCAACGCGCAACACATCCTCGTCTTCCCCAACAACAAGAACATCAAGATGGCCGCCGAACAAGCCGCTGAACTCTATAAAGACGCTGACATCCACGTGCTACCCTCGACCACCATCGGCGAAGGTTATTATGGTATTGGTTACATCGACCGTGACAATCCCAACGTTGATGAAATCATCGCCAGCGTCACGGAAATCATGCAGTCCGTGGTGACGGGCATGGTCTCCACCGCCATCCGCGATGCCGAAGGCGAGCAAGTGACGGTCCACACAGGCGACTTCGTCGGATACAGCGGCAAACAGCTCCTTTCCGACAGCCCCGACCGCGAAACTGCTACCAAAGCCTTGGTTGAACGCCTTGGCGCCGCCTCGCGTGACGTGATGTTGGTGTTCTACGGCGAAAGCGTGCCAGCCGAAGAAGCGGAACGCCTAATCACCGAACTCCAATCCCAATACAAGAACCTTGAAATTATGTTGAACAACGGCACACAGCCGGTTTATGATTATATTTTCGTATTATGTTGACCTTTTTTAGTGACACCGATTGCGACATCACTCCAAAGGAGTGCGCCGCGTATGGCATCAAAATGATTAGTATGCCTTATACCGTGGGTGAACAAGTGATTTACCCCTACATCGACTTCGACGAGTTCGATTCCCATAAGTTCTACGACATGCTCCGCGCAGGCACCATGCCGACCACCAGCGCCATGAGCGAAGAGGCTTACATCCAATATTTCGAGCCCGAATTTGCCGCTGGCAACGACATCCTCTACGTGCATTTCTCGTCGGGCACCTCCAACACCTTCACCATCATGTGTCAGGCCTTGGAAAAGCTGAAAGTGAAATATCCCGAGCGCAAGTTCTATGAAGTTGACACGTTGGGCATTACGGCATTATCCTACAATGTTGTGCTTGAATGCGCCGAGATGTACAAGGCAGGCAAGACTGCCGAGGAAATCGTGGAATGGGCCAAGGTGGAAGTGCCGAAGTTCCCGATGTATTTCTTCGCCGACGATCTGAAGTTTTTCCGTCGCAGCGGTCGCGTGAGTGGCTTGGCAGCCACCATGGGAGGCTTCATAGGCATCCGTCCGATTATCTATTTGGACAACGAGGGTAAAATGGTTTCCATCGGCAAGGAAACGGGCCGTGCCAAAGCCATTGCCCGCTTGGTGAAATATGTTGAGGAACTCGGTGAAGACGTGAAGGCTCATCGTGTGGTCATTGGCCATTCAGATGCCCCCGACATTGCCGCTGAAGCTGAGCGCCAACTGAAAGAGAAATTCGGGGAAGACTTAAATGTCATCACCGTTCCCGTCAACCCAACCATCGGAAGCCACTGCGGTCCTGATGCCATCGGTATCTGCTTCCATGCAAAACATCGGTGATGCGAGGCCGGGATGCACTATCTTAAGCCTTTACCGTCATGGCGGAGGAACATCCGCCATCTCCCGAACGCGAAGACGACACCCTCATAGCAGGAGAGATTGCGGGTCAAGCCCGCAATGACGGTTAAGAAGAAAACAGAATACCAAACAATTGAGTGACTTGATATGATAACGGTTGAAGAAGTTCTGACGAAAAAACAGCAAAAGGACTTTTTGGACTTTCCGCTGAAACTCTACAAGGGCAATCCTTACTTCACGCCGCCTTTGTATATGGACGAGAAGAAAATCTTCCGCAAGGACTTCGTTTACAACGACATGTGCGAAGCCGTCTATTTCAACGCCTATAAAGACGGCGTGATGGCTGGACGCATCTCCGGCATCATCCAACATGCCGCCAACGAGAAAACGGGCAAGAAACAAGTGCGTTTCACCCGTTTTGATGTCATCGAGGACGAAGAAGTGGCAAAAGAGCTCTTCAAAACCTTGGAGAATTGGGCGCTTCAGAAAGGCATGAACGAGATGGTTGGCCCTTTGAGTTTCTCCGACCTTGAGCGCGAAGGCCTTTTGATTGACGGCTTCGACTATCCCGCTACCTTCGAAGAGACCTACAACTATCCTTATTATCAGACCTTTATCGAAAACTACGGTTATCAAAAGGAGGTGGACTGGACAGGTAGCCGTATCCGCATTCCCAAGGACTATGACGGCGAGGTCGACAAGTTGGCGGCTTTCGTGATGAAACGCTACAACCTGCATCTCGGCACGGCGCGCAACACCAACGACTTCCTCAAGAAATACGCCGACGGCATCTTTGAGTTGCTTGACAAATCATATGAGCTGCTATACGGCACCGTGCCTTTCACCGAGGGCATGAAAAAGATGATGATCGACAACTTCCGTCTGGTCATCGACGTGAAGAATGTAGCTGTCATCCTCGACGAGAACGATAAGATGATTTGCTTCGGACTGGCTTTCCCAGCCATTGCCGATGCCGTGCGGCCTTCGGGTGGCCGACTGACACCAGCCGCCTTGGTTCGCCTGCTTAAGGCTTTGAAAAAGCCCAATGTCATCGACCTCTGCCTCATCGGTGTCGACCCCGAGTGGCTTAACCGAGGCGTGAGCATCATCGTCTCTGCGGGTTTGATGAACATGCTGAAGGATGTCGAATACGCCGAGACCAACATGAATCTGGAAGACAATTATGCCATTCAGAATCAGTGGAAACGCTTTGACGAACAAAAGATCAAACGGCATCGTTGTTATGTTAAGGCGTTATGAAAATTGTATTTTATCACAAAACCATCAAAACTTGCAAAACAATGAGCATGTTAATAAAAAAGACGAAGCGGCTCCACAACTGTGTCGCCGCTGGGAAGCAGCCGGTTGGCTTGCTTCCCACAACACAAGAAATAGGTTTTGAGGGTTTTGTAAGTTTTGTGACAAAGAAAAGATGATATGATTAAGATTATTATAGACTGTTTTGGTGGCGACCACAGCCCCGAGGCCAATGTGGACGGTGCTTTGGCAGCCATGGCCCAATTGCCCGACCTGCATTTGATCCTGACGGGTGATGAGACCACGCTTCAGAACTGCCTGAAAGGCAAATCATACGACGCCTCGCGCCTCGAAATCGTCCATGCGCCCGAGGTCATCGGCTGCGAGGAACGCCCCATCGATGTCATCCGACTGAAAAAGGAAAGCTCGATGATTAAGGCTGTTCGTATGCTCCGTGACCAAGACGACATCAACGCCATGGTGAGCATCGGTTCCACTGGTGCTCTCGTTGCCGCCGCCTTGACGCGCATCGGTCGCGTTAAGGGTGTCATTCGTCCTGCCTTTTGTCCGCTTTTGCCTACCATGAATGGAGGTATCGTCGGAATTTGCGACAGTGGTGCCAATGTGGAAGTCACGCCAGAGCATCTGAGGCAGTTTGCCATCATGTCGAGCCTGTATATGGAGAAGGTCTATAATATCGAAAAACCGCGTGTTGCCTTGCTAAATGTTGGAAAAGAAGCGGAAAAAGGTGACGAAATCCGACAAAAGGCATACTTTTTGCTGAATGAGACCCCCGAAATCCATTTTGTGGGCAACATGGAGAGCCGCGACTTGCTTTCGGGCAACTACGACGTGGTGGTTTGCGATGGCTTTTCGGGCAATGTATTGGTGAAGACCACAGAAGGTACCGCCTTGGAACTGCTGAAGAAGTTGAAGAAGGACATCTATTCGAGGCCAATTTACAAATTGGGTGCGCTGCTGATGAAGCGGATGTTTATGGAGGAGAAAGAGTTCATGAACTACCAGAACTATGGCGGCAGCGTGTTGTTGGGCACTTCGAAGACGGTGGTGAAAGGTCACGGTTCCAGCAAGGCCACGGCAGTAGAGAAATGCATCGAACAAGCCTACAAGATGGAGGTCAGTTCATTGTCATCCAAGATGGAAGAAATCATCATGCGTTACGAACACTACGAATATTGAATGCTGAATGTAGAAATATGTATATTGAATTTTGAATTATAAATCTTTGAATTATAACAATATGTACGAAGTAGTAAAAGCCACCTTGGCGCGTCAGTTGCGCATCGACCCGGAGCGGGTTACGTTGGATGCCCAAATCAAGAGAGACCTTGGCGCCGATTCCGTCGACATCCTCCAACTGCTCATGCGCCTTGAAGACGACTATGGCATTGTCATTCCCGACCAGGCTTTGGCCAAATTTGAAACTGTTAACGATGTAGTCACCTATTTAGACAATTTACAGAAATGAAGCATATTACATTGATTCTCATCGCAATGCTGTTTTCCGTAACAGCTATTGCACAAAAGACTTTTGACACCGATTTCACCCAGACCAAACTGATGAAGATTTCGGGCAAGACCACCGACAAAGCCGGTCATCTCACTTTTGACGGCAACGACCAACTCAGTATGATCTACACCCAGCCTCAAGGTGATTACTTCAAGATTGAGGGCAACATGGTGAAAATCAACATGGATGGCAAAAAGGTTGAACTCGATGCCGAAAAGGTGAAAATGGTCGGGCTGCAACGCTCCACCTTGCTGAACTGCTTGGCTGGCAACTGGGAACAAGCCGCTGCCGACAACAACGCCGAGCTGACCGTCAAGGAAGAAAAAGGTGTGAAGACCGTCTCCATCGTCGCCAAAGGCAAAGTGCCGAAAGGAGGATACAAAGCGGTCGAGCTGACCTATCGCCTCTCCGACAACGCCTTGGTCAAGATGATGCTAGAAGAAGCCATCGGCATCATAAACACCTACGAAATCCACTAAATGCTCTTCTTGTAGGCCCTGCGCCTCATGAAGGGTTCGGTCTTGTAGTCGCCAAACAGCGACTGCACCTTGTAGTTTTCCTCCAGTTGGGGGTTCATAATGATGGTGTCAATACCGCGCTTGATGCAGTTTTCGTGGAGGTATTTAAACATCAGCACTGGTATTCCACATTGCTGATACTCAGGCATTACACCCATTATCAAAGCCTCAAGGGTGTCGTTTTTCTTCAATGCTTTCAAGATGTTTAGGAAACCGAAGGGGAACAAACGCCCTTTGGATTTCTTCACCGCCTTTGAGAGCGAAGGCACACAGAAGAGGAAGCCTACCGGCTTGTCTTGGTCATTGACGGCAACCGCCACGAAATCCTTGTCCAAAATAGGAACATAAGTCTTCAGATAAGCCTCTATCTGCTTGTCAGTCAAAGGCGAGAAGCCGTGCAAAGGAGCAAAAGCCTCATTGTACATGTGGAAAATCTCCATTCCATATCGGTTGGCCATGTCTTTCATGCTGCGCGGATTGACCACATGGACTTTAAACCTTTCCTCAATCAGATTGGTGAATTGGAACATGGAAGGCAATTCCTTGCTCACCAAGAGGGTTCTTTGCGTCCAGTCCACGTCTTTCTTGAAACCGAGTTGCTCCAACATTGTGCCATAATAGGGGAAATTGTAAAGGCAGGTGAAGGGGCTCAGATGCTCAAAGCCTTCCACAAGCAGGCCTTCCTTGTCCATGTCAGTAAAGCCCCAAGGGCCTCTCATCTCGGTGCGACCGTGTTGTTTACCCCATTCAGCAACAGTGTCGATGAGTGCGCGAAGCACTTCTTCATCTTCGATGAAATCAAGCCAGCCGAAACGGACGAGGTGTTGCTCGTCGTCAGCTTTATGGTTGATGATGGCTGCCACGCGACCCACTATCTCATCCCCGCGATAGGCCAAGAAACAATCAGCTTCGCAGAAGTCGTAGGCACCGTTCTTCTCTGGGTTGAACGTGTCGTATTCGTCGCCTTCCAGGGCCGGCACCCAGTTCTCACAGTCTTTGTAGAGTTTCAGAGGGAAAGTCACAAACTTTTTCAGCTGCTTGTGACTTTCCACCTTTACGATACGGATTGACATAGGCTAAAGTGTTGTGTTTGAACTGATAAAATCAATCACCTCTCCCACCGTAGTGAACTTCGGGTTGCCGTCGAACTTGAATCCGAACTTGTTTTCGATGGCAAGGCTCAACAACAAAATAGTTAGGGAGTCAAGGCCCACATCGCGTACAAGTTGCGACTCCTCATTAACCTTCGACAAATCCATTGAAGGCTTGATGAGCTTCAGAATCTCTTTCAATTCTGATAAGATATTTTCTCTTTGCATAGCTTATATCATTGATTTCGTGAAACTTTCATAGCACCAGTACGCTTGAAGTCCTCCCTACGCACGGTAATTTTACCAACTTGATGTGTGCTGGGTAGCGTAGCATTAACCTTGCCGACAAGGTCTTTGAAGTAGGCTTCCACTTCCTCCCATGCAACATTACCAAACTCTTCCATGCGTGGCAGAATCTCAATGGCAATCACCTGACGACCATCCAGCTCGTCTTCCTTGACGAGGCAATCGCGAAGTTTATTGTCCTTGTAGAAAGGCTCTTCGATGCTTTCAGGGCTGACATTCTCGCCATTGGAAAGGATGATGAGGTTCTTGATGCGGCCCACGATGTACATGTAATCTTCTTCGTCGAAACGGACAAGGTCGCCCGTCTTGATCCAACCATCGGGAGTCAAGGTTTCTGCGGTCTTTTCCGGGTCACCATAGTAGCCGAGGAAGACATTGTCACCACGGAACCACAACTCACCGTCGACCACCTTGGCCTCTTGCTCGGGATACAATTTACCGACCGAGGTGGGCTTGGTAATGACATCGATGTTACCTGTGGTAAGGTTGGCGCCTTCGGTCATACCATAGCCAGCAAACAGGCTGATACCCAACTTGTCGAACTCACCGATGAGTTTCGGAGGCACATTGGCAGCACCGGAGATGATGAATTTCAGGCATCCGCCAAGGAAAGGCGCACCGTACATCTTGACGAGACCCAACAGGATTTCGCAGATGCCAGGAACAGCCACAAGACAAGTCGGTTTGATCATCGGGAACTTGGTGATGGTCTCCTTGGTGTTGGCGGCAGCATACCAAGCGCCACCTTCGAACAACACCGACAAAGTGCTGCGAATCAATCCAAACACATGGCTGAGAGGCAATACACAAGCATAACGATGGCAACCCAGCTGATGTCCGGGAGCGTAAACGCCGTTCAATGCGCCACGCATCAAAGCTCTATGAGGCAAAACGGCACCCTTGGGCGCGCCCGTCGTACCACCCGTGAAGAAAATAGCGGCAGGGTCGTTCTTGTCGACCGCAACCACAGGAGCAGTATGGTCAGCCACATCCGTGATGGCCATCACCTTGCAAGGAGCCTCTTTCACGGCTTCCATAAAGTCCTTACCAGCAGCTAACACCTTCACGCCGAACTTCATGCAACAACCCACGATGGCTTGCGGCGGCAGTTGGGAAGGAAGATTGATGGCCACAAAACCAGCCGAAGTAACGGCAAGGAACATTTCGACAGCCTCCACGGTGGTGTTGTCAATGATGGCCACCTTGTCGCCTTTTTGCAAACCCATGTCGTTGAGCAAAGCACGCTTGCGAGCCACAGCGTCGCACACCTGCTTATAGGTCAAGGTGTTGACCGTATCGGAGAGGCAAGGCAGATCGGCCCATTTTTGCTCAATCCAGGTTACAAATTCAGGAAGGGTGGGAATGTACTTCAACTGCGCGAGTTCTTCGGCAGGAAGCATACTGGGAAAGTAAGAATTGTCTTTCATAAAAATGTTATTTGTTGATTTTTAATAAATTATTCAGCTATGGGATAGGCCTCGTACAAAATGTCATGCAAAGCCGTTCTGGTGCCTAACTTCGCCAATTTGTTGGGTTCTGTATTGGGATAGACGCGGTTCGACAAGAAAATGAGGGCCGTTTTGTTCTCGGGTTCAACCCAGAAGAAAGTGCCCGTGAACCCCGTGTGTCCGTAGCCTTTCATGGAGCCTTGCTTCGATGCCGTGAATGAGCCTTTCTTGTCAAGGGGTATCTTGTCGAACCCGATGCCGCGACGGTTCTCGTTGCTCGCAGCGAATGGCGCCTTGGTGAAATAACGCACCGTTTCAGGTTTCAGGTAACGCACACCATCATAAACACCCTCATTCATAAACATTTGTATGATAACTGCCATATCTTCGGCATTGGAGAACAGTCCTGCATGACCGGCCACCCCACCAAACATGGCGGCAGCTTGGTCGTGCACATCGCCCCAAATCAACTGCATCCGAAAGACGGTGTCGTTCTCCGTCGGGGCAATCTGATCTCGTGTGAAATGGTTCAAGGGTTGATAACAGATATGTGAAAGGTTCAACGGATAATAGAACTTTTCATTCAGATAGTCCTCAATGGTTTGGTTCGTCAGCAGTTTCACAATCTTCGGCATGTAATAGAACCCCATGTCGCTATAGAGGTATTTCTTCTTCCCCAATGGAGTCTTGGAAACCGAGTCGAAAATACGCTCCTCGTAGTCATTAATAAGGTAGAGGTTCTCCGCCACCCTAACGTTATGGTTCTCATCAATCTTATCGCTATAGAATTCCGCCATCGGGCCGTTCTCGTCCACCGTCATCTTGTAGAACGGTATCCAAGCCTTCAGACCAGCCTGGTGCGTCATGATGTCGATGAGTTTCAGCTTGCCATGCGCATTCCCTTTCAGATAAGGGAAAAAATCGGCCAAAGTCTTGTTGAGGTCAATCAGGCCATCATCGTATAACTTCATGATTGCCAATGTGGAAGCAAAGATTTTCGTGCAGGAAGCTATGTCGTAGAGGTCGTCGGGCTGCACTTGATGGCCTCCACCATAAGTGAAATTTCCAAAGCACTTGTCGTACACTATCTTGCCATCTTTCAGCACCACAATCTGGCAACCCGGATAAGCACCCTTTCTGATTCCCGCTTTGGCCACTGAATCCAACTTGAAAACATATTTCTCATCCATGGTGCCATGAGGCAAGGGGGCGGCCTTCTCGATCTCCTCCATCGTCATTTCAGGTGTCAGCGTATCTTCTTTTGGAAGAAAGAGTTCTGTATTGTTGGTTTTTTCAGGCGTCGTGGCGACAATACCATCACCGCACTTGAACTTCGACACCGAGACGGGCAACTTGCCACGGGCTTCCATATCGCCAGCAAGCAACTTCACAACGGCATCGACAGCTGGCACCTCATCCTGATAGGCTACCACCACACCTTTCACGCTATTGTTGATACGGAACATATCCAAAGCGTATGGACAGGCGAACAAGTTGAGAATCACGTCGTTTTGGGCGACAAGACGATTGAAGAACTTCACCGTGGCATCGTTGATGCCATAATTCTTGTCGGCGAACATGTTGGTCTTCTCGATGTTGACCACCACCAAATCATACTTTTCCAGTCGCGTCAACCAGTCTGCCGATTTCGAGGCGATGTCTTCCTTTTTCACCACAAACGAGGTGGTGTTGTAGCCACGAGCGACAAGTCCCTCATTCACATCGTTTTTGGAATTACCGATGGTGACCACGGCAATTTTCTTGTTGTTGGCCAAAGGAATCACTTGATTATCATTGCGTAACAAGGTGACAGCTTCTTCATAAAGCTGTTGGCGAAGGTCCAGGTACGACTTCTTTTTCAGGTCAGACATCAGGTTGTTGGTCGACACCGCTTTATAATGGTTGAGTCCGACGCGGTATTTGTAGCGCAGGATTTTCTTGCAGCTCTCTTCCAATCGTGCAGCTGCAATCGTGTCTTTTTCAACAGCCGACTTAATGGTCTTGATGGCAAAAGGCACATCGTGGGGCAAAATCAGCACGTCGTTGCCTGCCATGAAGGCCACATAGGGCACACTGTCGTTTCTCACCTTCTCCGACACGCCTTTCATATCAAGACCGTCGGTGAAAATCAAGCCTTGGAAGCCCATTTGGTTCTTCAACAACTCGGTAACCACTCCATATGAAAGCGACGAGGAAGTGTTCTTAACCTGCTCAATGGCAGGAAAATACAGGTGACCCACCATGGCACCATTCACGCCATATTTGATCATGTAACGGAAAGGCGCCAGTTCGATATCGCGCACCTCTTCCATCGTACGGGTCACGGTGGGCAGGGTCATGTGCGAGTCGGTGGAGGTGTTGCCGTGTCCAGGGAAGTGTTTCATCGTGGTTATCAGTCCTTTACTCTGCATTCCAAGTGCATAAGCCGTGGCTTTTTCGCCCACATTTCTCGGGTTTTCGCCAAAGCTGCGCATTCCGATGATGGGATTGGCGGGATTGGAATTGACATCGGCAACAGGAGCAAAGTTGACATGGACGCCCATGCGACGGCATTGCTCGGCAACTTGCTGTCCCATCTTGTAAATTAGGTCTTCGTTAGTGACAGCTCCCAAGGTCATCTGATAGGGATAAGCGATGGTCTTCTTCACACGCATAGCCAAACCCCACTCGGCATCAATGGAGACCATTAAGGGTGTTTGCGCCATCGCCTGCCAGGCATTGGTCTGATTCACTTGATCCTCAGCCTCAGCTCGGAAAAAGCACACGCCACCAATATTATATTGTTTGATGTACTTGGCCACATTCTCATAGAAAGGCTTGTCGGGCAGGTTGGCACGCATGCAAATCAACTGCGCCACGCGCTGCTCCACAGTGAGGCTGTTATACACCGAATCTACCCAGCGAGATTCCGCATCCTGGGCAAAGCATTGTGAGGCTGAAAAAGCCAACACGAAGAAACCTAATAAACACTTTTTGATATTCATATAACTATATTATTTTCAGTATGAAATATTATTTGATTTCAACCATTCCTTTAATTCATGCCAATCGTATGGCTTGCATACGATGTTCTTGTTTTCATCCAATACGAAAACGGTCGGCGTGGACGTGATGTGGTAATCCAAAAAGGCCTTGCTATCCCAACGCAAATCATCATAGAAATGGTATCCGGGCAAGCGCATTTTTTTTACCGTTTTGGTCACCTCATCCTGGTTATCAGCCAAAGCAAAAGTAACCAATTCAAAATCAGACTTCAAGTCCAAATGTTTGCGGATTTGCACCAAAAATTCATGGCAGTATTCGCAATCCGTCGACCAAAAGACGAAGATAACATGCTTTGCCTGAGACGAATACAGACTATATTGTTTGCCGTCAACAGTAACGCCTGTGTAATCAGGAGCGATTGCACCGACTTTCACCTTCTGATAAGGCTCTGTGATGGAATCCAAACGAAGCCCTTCTTCCATAGTAATCTCTCCTTCAGAGAGTTGAGGATAGTTCAAAAGATAATCTGTCACTCGGTCACGACCCATGGCAGAATAGCCAATCAAGGCAGATTCCAGGATATACTCATACATCCGCATGTTGACCTTGGCTTTGTCGAGGACTACCCCCAAACCAGCAACCGAAAGGCTGTCGAAGCGCTGTTCGTCGCCATCGGTGAACAAGAAGAAGAAATCGATCAACTTGTCAGACATCGTCTTGGATGAAATCAAAGTCGTATCGTTGAAATCCACATCCTCCCAATACTCCAGCATCTTCTTGTCTTGCGCCTTTGTCGGAATGACCGAGAGCGCAAAAACAAGCAAGAGTGTGATATGGATTATCTTTTTCATATTCTATTGGTTACATTATCCTATTACAAGTCTAACTTTAACTGAATAGCCATGTTGAAAGTCATGCGATGCAAAGGGGTTGTGCCGTAATCAGCGATGGCTTGTTTATGCTGAGGCGTGGGATAGCCTTTGTTCTTTTTCCAATTGTACACAGGGTATTGCTCCCCATACTCCACCATCATCATGTCTCTGGTGGTCTTGGCCAGTATGGAAGCCGCCGCAATCGACTGGTATTTAGCGTCACCGCCCACAATACAAACGTGCTTCACCTTTTTGTATGGGTTAAACCTATTGCCGTCAATCAACAGCAATTCTGGTTGAAGTGTCAGTTGATCTAAAGCCCTGTGCATAGCTAAGAATGAAGCATTTAAGATATTGATTTCGTCTATCTCTTGCGCCGTGACAATGCCAATTCCAAAAGACAAGGCTTCTCTCATCACCAGTTCACGCAACTGCATCCTCTTCTTCTCGGTAAGTTGCTTGGAATCATTGAGTTCAGGATAGTTGGCATCATTTTTCAGAATCACGGCAGCGGCAACCACAGGTCCAGCTAAGCAGCCACGGCCCGCTTCGTCACAACCCGCTTCTATCTTATTGGAATAATGTGCCAACAACGCCATGGTTTACAACAGTTTAAAGTAATAATGATTGGCAAAGACCAGGATGATAAAGAGGGTCAGGAACAGATTGGCCCAGCCCGTGTTGCCGATATAGGAGAAGGCATACGACACAAGTATGGACATCACAATGAAAATCAATCCGTTCATCAGTACGTTGCCGCCTATGAACAAAAGCAACAGAGCGAAAGCCGCCATAATGACGGTCATCGAAATCTTTGTCCTTACCGCAACCGTTTTCTCAAAGTTGGCATTGTTGCCTCCAAACAAAAGGAGAACGGTTGATATAATTAGAAACACTAACAATCCGATAATCTTTAAGTTAAACCCTTCTACCGAGAATTTAATTGAAGTGAAATAGTCGCGATAGCCCTCCAGCAAAGCTCGGAAGTCCCCGAAAATGAACACGCCCACAAAATAGAGGAAGTAGACAAAAAGGAAACCGAATATCGGAATCAGCTGGAGACGCAAAGAACCCTTTTTGGCGATAGGAAGCGACACAAAGACCCATACAATCAATATGATGGCTGGGAAGTAACACATGGAGGCCAAGGCGACAAAAACGCCAGCCTTCAACAAGTTCAATTCTGGATTAGGCAGTTGGTAGACCTCAAACAAATTGCTGATTGCCAACAAAATGAAAAAGACAGACAAGGCAAACGGGTAGAAATTGGTCTGGGTACGAGTAAGACTCATCAGCAAGACAAAGACGAAGGCGCCCATGGTTCCCACCTTGCCCACAATCTGGTTGTTGACCATTATCGCGTTGAAAATCAAGGTTTCCAGCACCAATAACAGAAAGGCAAAAGCATGTTGGGCGATAGGCGAAAAACTCAACAACCGATCCATGAGGTTGAAAATCGGGATGACCGGCTCGTTCAAACCCATAAAAACTTTTCCCGACACGAATGCGGGGATCCAAAGGGCAATCGCCATCAAGGCAATCACCACATACTGAATGGCATAGCTCTGTCTGAAAAACTTTATCATTGCATTCTCATCAAATCAAGTCCGATATCGTGGCGGTAGTTGGCACCTTCAAAATGTATCTTCTCCACTTCCCTGTAAGCAATGCCCCTCGCCTCTTCAATTGAGTCGCCATGCGCCGTCACCGCGATGACACGACCGCCAGCAGTCACCACTTGCTGATTGGCATCAAACGCCGTGCCAGCATGGAAGGCTACGACATCCTTCAGCGTGTCCAATCCGCTCATTATCATGCCTTTCTTGTAGGCTTCAGGATAGCCGCCCGATACCATCATCACCGTGACGGCCGTCTTGTCGCTCTTGGCATAATGCACCTCGTTCAAGCGACCGTTGGCACAGGCATCCAACAGGTCGGCAAAGTCGCCCTCGATGCGGGTCATCACGGCCTCGGTCTCTGGGTCGCCCATGCGAACGTTGTATTCGATGACGTAAGGATTGCCGCCGTCGTTCATCAAACCCAAGAAAATGAAGCCTTTATAGTCGATGCCTTCGGCTTTCAAGCCCTTCAAAGTCGGTTTCACGATGCGTTCCTCTACCCTGTTCAAGAACTCAGGGGTACAGAACGGAACAGGCGAAACGGCACCCATGCCGCCTGTATTCAAGCCTTGGTCGCCGTCGCCAATACGCTTGTAGTCCTTAGCTTCGGGCAGCAGCACATAATGCTCACCATCGGTCAGCACGAAGACGGACACCTCAATGCCTTTCAGGAACTCCTCGATAACCACTGTGGCCGAAGCCGCACCGAATTTGCCATCGAGCATCTTACCCAGTTCGTCTTTGGCTTCTTGTAAGTCATTGAGAATCAGCACACCCTTGCCTGCTGCCAGACCGTCGGCTTTCAGCACGTAAGGGGCTTTGACGCTTTCGAGGAACTTGTAGCCTTCGTTGAGGCTGTCCTTGTTCACTTTGAAGCATTTCGCCGTCGGCACACCGTACTTCTCCATGAAGTCCTTGGCGTAGGCCTTGCTACCTTCCAGTTGGGCGCCTTGCTTGTCGGGACCAATGATCTTCACCCTTTTTAGTTCGGCATCACCTTTGAAGAAATCGACGATACCATCCACCAAAGGTTGCTCCGGACCGACCACAACGAGGTTAATCTCTTGCTTTAAGCAAAACTCTTTTACAGCTTCAAAATCAGATGGTTTTATATTCACATTCACGCCAACTTGAGCTGTACCGGCATTGCCTGGAGCAATGAAGACATGAGCACCTTCGCTTTGTGCCAGTTTCCATGCCAAGGCATGTTCGCGGCCACCCGAGCCAAGAACCAAAATGTTGCGTCTTACCGCAGTGATATGCTGTCCTTGAGCTTCCTTCCAATCCACGGCATCTTTTCTGGCTTCACCAGGATACATGATTATCTTAGCCATATTCTATTCTTTTATTGCTTTCATTAATGAGTTCCAAATGTCATCAGCAGCTTTGTCCCATGAGAAGTATTTGGCACGTTCCCTGCCCTTTTCAATCAAAGCCTCGCGGACGTTCTCGTCCAACATCTCGGTCATGCCTTCAGCAATGGAGGCTTCGCTGAAGGGGTCAACCAAAAGCGCTGCATCATCCGCCACCTCGGGCATGGAAGTCACATTGGAGGTGATGACAGGCGTATCGCACTTGAATGCCTCCAAAATCGGAATGCCAAAGCCCTCGAAATAAGACACATACACCGATGCCAAAGCCGATGCCGTCACCAAATGCAGGTCTTCGGCACTCAAGCGTCCAGCAAAGACCACCTCATCCTTGAAACGCATTTGGCTGTAAGCCTGTTCGATAGGCTCCGACCACCAACGCTTCTCCCCTACAATCAACAACTTGACATTGGAAGGCGTCTGGCTCTTGAACAAGTCGAAAGCTGTGAACAGTCTCGCCAAGTTCTTGCGTGGATGAAGCGAGCCAACGAACATAAAGTAAGGATTGCCGTTCGTGTATTTGGCGCGAATGGACTCCTGCTCCTCTTCAGAAATCGGGGCAAACTTCTCATTCACACCGTTATAGGCCACATCTATCTTCTCAGGCTCAATGCCATAGCATTCCACGATGTCTTGCTTCGAAAACTCCGAAACCGTCACGATGCGCTTGGCCTTATGAGCAAACCTCGGGAAGAAATTTTTGTAATGCCAAAGGTGAATCTTCGGCATATCCTTCGGGAAATGCTCGAAGTTAAGGTCATGGAACTGAGCCACTTGTGGCACATCAGAACGAAGGCTGAGATAGCCGTCGGGCGAGAAGAACAGGTCGGGCTGGATTTGCTTCAAGGCTTTCTTCACCGAGAACTCGAAGAACCAGATGAAGAGAAAAGGATGCCGTGCCTGAGGAAACAGTACTATGGGTTTCACATTGTCGCCGAAGACAAACATCGGGTCGGGCTCGCGGTCGAAAAGGAAATAAAACTCCACCTCGGGATGGTCTTTCACCATGCGACGCAAGGTCTCATAGGCCACCCAGCCGATGCCTTCCAGCTTGTTTTTCAGCAACAAGCGTGTATTGACTGCAA
>JAEEGL011385356.1_pt1 | contig 17257 bp, 17 predicted proteins | sample 9134231 | NCBI WGS metagenome assembly JAEEGL01 (sample SAMN16246548, study PRJNA631951) | gut metagenome | biome: gut microbiome; feature: rumen; material: fiber-attached | host: Bos | place: Iran: Karaj | collected 2018-10
ACAGTTTGAACTGGACGTCCGCAAACATATAGATGCAATTGCCGAAAAATATATTATACCCGGCAAGACCGCCGAAAGCGCGATGATGTTTATCGCATCCGAATCCATATTTGAAACACTGCACCGGGAATTTCCGGGCGCGGTTGAATACGCCGCGCGCAAAAAGGTCTTTATTGTTTCGCCATCTACATTGTGGGCGACATTAAATACGATTCGTGCGGTATTGTCAGACATAAAAATCAAACGCGTTGCGGGTCAAATAAAACAGGAATTGGATATGTTGCTGGGCGATCTGAACCGCCTTGCCGACCGCGCGGCCAAGGTTCAAAATCATTTCGCATTGGCACAAACCGATATAGAACAATTACAAACATCGGTAAACAAAATCACCCCCCGCGCCGAAAAGTTAAAAGAATTAGATTTTAATTCTTAAAACAAATTTAATCGGCATCAACACAACGGCACATACCACCAACACATCCTCTTATTTGTGGTGCTCTACAACCAACACCACTATTACTACAATCTGATACTGTTTCGCATTGCAATTTTTGTACAACAACATCTTGCATTTCCCACAATGTACAATCTGGTGAATTTGCACAGGTTGTCTTTACAACCCGTACCGGTTCTTGCGAACTTTCTAACCCATTAAGACTGTCCGATATCATACCATTTATTGCCTCACTCATTGCCTCTGCTGGCACTAAATCAGTTTCATGTCCTTCGGCAACCCATCCTTCATCCCAACCTGTTTCATAATCAAAAATCGCACGTTCACCGATTGTCCCAGCGGTGCCAGTATATGTGACAACCGTAGAACCAGGTGTCGATGCGTTTGTACCCGTCGCCGGAATTGTATTTTGCTTTGTTGCATCCATTGCATCTACATAGGCTTTACTTGTGACAGTATTTTCACCGACTGCGTATGCAGTACCGATAATCGCCGATATAATTCCAGCAAAAACAAATGTTGTGTGTTTCATGTTTCCTTCCTTTTTTTTTATTTAAAAAAACCACCGAAATTATTTTCAAGTGGCCAGGAGGTTGAAAGCAATCACAAAGAATTGTGCGGTATATTTAATATTCTACCGCCCTCCTGGCCTTTATTATGCCAGGAGAGACATTTTCATCAAAAAACGACGCATGATGCGCCGCATATTTGACGCTTTGTGCATGGGCTTTCAAACCCCGCCGATGGAACACCCATCGGCATTTGAATTATATCATAAAAAAACAAAATAAGGCAAATAAAAATTATGGTCGCAGATACGCGCTCACACTAACCACTGACACTAACCACTAACAACTAATGTGGCATTCCGGTTTTTGGATTTATCCATATTTGTTGGTCGGCAATTTTCATCATTGGTAAATCAGATTTACTGTCCGAATAGGCATGAACCACATGTGGAATAAATTTATTTTCACGCGCCCATTCATCCATAGCCGCAACTTTATTTTTCCCATGGCATAAAAATTTATACTTCCACGGATGCGCCTTTGACATTTTTGAACAAATAACCGCATCAAAATCTATATCATCAACCAATTTTGGAATTAAATAGTCTGGCGATGCAGAAATTAATATAACTTTATTCCCCGCCGCGCGTTCCGTGGCGACCCGTTCCGTTGCCCAACCGAATCGATTTCTTTTATGTTCGCGTACAAAATCATGTGCAAATCGCCGAACCATATTTGGTGTAATAAACCGACGAATATTTTCACGCCACCAAATACCACGCGGATTAAACAGCCGTACAACCCCAGATAAACCAATCAAGGGCAAAAACAACCACGGTCGCAAACTGTGCCGGAAACAATACCGTCCAAACGCAAAATTCGAATCGGGCCACGATAATGTGCCATCAAAATCAAACAGTACAACATCAACCGGTTTTAACATTTTCATCCTTTTGGTTTGAATTATAACACATATAATGATATTTTCAACGCTGCCTAAATTACGCTTGACTTTGATTGTTTTGCACAATAGGATTTTATTGTCAACAAAAGGAAGAAAAATGAAATCATATTTGGACATATGCAATAATATATTAGAACATGGAACTGTTTCTGAAAATCGTACCGGAATCCGCACAATTCGCAATCCATCCGGTGAAACATTTATTCATGATATGGATATGGGATTTCCACTGATTACGACCAAGAAAATGGGACTGAAAAATATTGCAACCGAATTAGAATTCTTTATCAAGGGCATAACCGATAAGAAATGGTTAACAGACCGTAAATGCAATATCTGGAACGAATGGGCCAGCGCACCAAAGTGGCAACCGGTTTATGAAACCGCAATACAAGATTTTATTAAATCGTTTAACCGCAAACCAAGTGATGCCGAATCAACCGCAATCAGAAACGATATCATAAACAATGAACGCGACCTGGGGCCGGTATATGGATTTCAATGGCGGCACTTTGGGGGCGAATACCAATTTGACCCAAAACGCATAGATAAAAATCCAACCGATAATTTTAATCATAAAAATCCCGGATTCGACCAAGTTGCCGATGTATTGCGCGTTTTGAAAAAATCCCCGGTGGAACGCGCCATTGATTCAAAAAGTCGCCGCATGGTGGTATCTGCATGGAACCCGGTTGATGAACCCAAGATGGCGTTACCCCCATGTCATTTTGTGTATAATTTATTGGTTGATGGCGACCGATTAAACCTTATATGGACACAACGTTCATGCGATATGTTCCTTGGGGTTCCGTATAATATCGCATCGTATGCATTATTGCTTATGTTATTTGCAAAAGAAGCAAATTTGAAACCCGGTATATTAAAGGGTGAATTGCACGATGCGCATATTTATGAAAATCATATACCGCAAATGCGTGAACAAATACAACGCACACCATATAAATTACCAACCGTTGAAATTCCAGATGAAACATGGAATGGCATGTTGCACTGGGATTCTGCGAACGGATTTAAATTACAAAACTATAAATGTCATGAAAAATTGCGTGGTGATGTCGCGCGTTAAAAAATGGGGCAAATGCCCCATTTTTATTTTTTAGCCTTTAATCTTTGGCGTAATCTTTCCATCGCAAAGAACAATGCCGGTGTCAAAACAAATGTCCATATCAATGATGCCAGCATTCCACCAATCATAACCGCCGCCATTGCACGTTTCATACCATCTGCACTCCACAACTGTGGCAACATACCTGTCATAACCGCAATAGATGTCATTAACACCATATTTTTTTTATCGTTCAATTCTGTCCAAAGTGCCACTTTTGCGTTTTGACCACGACTGATGCGATTGACCGTCGGCTCTAACACCAAAATATTATTATTCACAACCAATCCAACCAACATAACAAACGCCAACATCGCACCAACATTTGTTGATGCCCCCGACAGAAACAGCAATATAAACACACCCGCGAAACTGGTAATAATAGATGTTGCAATCGTGAAAGGATGAATCAAAGAATTCAAAATTGCGGCCAGCAACATAAATGTCAAAATCGTTGCCAACATAAACGCCATTCCAATTTCGGATGTCGTTTCCGATTGAATTTCCGCCATCCCGCCAAAACCATATCCATACCCCGTTTTCCATTCCATTTTGTCCAATGCACTTACTATTTTCGCCTGAACGGGACCACTGGTTGATTTGCCAATATTGATATCTATTTCGGTCACACGATTCTTGTCCAAACGGCGAATATCGGATGTTCCGGTTTCATACTTGATATCACCTAACTCTGACAATGCGACCATACCTTTTTGGGAATTCAGCAACACATTATCAAACAACGCGATATCTTTAAATGGGCGTGCAAATTCCAATACTATTGGGTATTCTTCGCCATGTTCTTTGTATTTATACGAATCGTTTCCATACAGCGCCGTTCGCAGCGCACCGCCCGCATACGAATTTTTTATTCCCCAGAAATCCATTTTATTTGCATCTGGAATAAATTTAATTTCTGTTCCTGGGGTTTGTTGCGCCAACACCGCCGTTTGCACTTCTTCTATGTTGTTAATCGCATCTAATGCCTGGGCCGCATATTTATTACGCAACGCATCGTCATCACCGTATATATTAAGGACTATATCCGCCGAAATCGCCGAAGACACACCCTCGCCTGCCCGAATTTGAATTTCTGCATCTGGAATCACACTAAGTTTCGGCAACATCTGACGGGCAATTTCTTTATCACTATGACGACGATGATTTTTATCAACCAACTTTACCTTTACCGATATATTTTGCAGACCGCGTTCACCAATTTTCACCGATGTAGATTTTACATCCGAAAAATCATGCAAAGTATTTTCTATCTTGGTTGCGATATCTTTTGATTTTTCATATGTCGCCCCCATTGGCGCACGCGCAGTAATATTTATTTCGTTCGCATCGGTGGATGGACTGAATTCATTTCCAGTGAAACGCATCAACATTGCCGATGCAAATAATGCCAACACCGCAAACAAAATCACGCGTCCCGAATGTTTATATTGGTATGCAAACCATTTTTGCATATTTGTTTGTTTTTTAGATGAATTTGCAACTGTTTTTTTCTGTTTAACCAATCGCAAAATCTTTGCAATCATCATTGGTGCCAATGTAAACGAAAACAACAATGACAACAAGGTCAGATATACAACCGTCATACCGAACTGAGACATAAATTTACCGGCAATTCCACCCATAAATGCCAACGGCAAAAACACCACAACATTTGTTCCAACACCCGCCAGAACCGACACAGCAACTTTTTTTGTTCCATCAATCGCGGCATCTTCTGCAGATTTTCCTTTATTCATTTCTTGTAATGCAGATTCAATTAAAATAATTGCATTTGATACCAATGTCCCCAATGCCGACGAATACGCCAACAGTGTCATCGCATTTATCGTAAATCCACTGGCATTAACAAAGAATAATCCCGAAATCAATGATGCCGGAATAACAACACCGGCGATAATTGTTGAACGCCAATTACCGGTAAATGCCAACAACACCAGAATCGTAAATATAACCCCAAGTATAATTCCACGTATTGTTCCAGTTGTTTCATTTGATACAACAATAGATGAATCTGACACTATTTCCATTGTTGCATCGGGGAAATGCGATTTTAAATCTGCATTAAAATCAGCCATTTTTTTATTCAATTCTCGCGATATTTTAATTGCATTTCCATCAGAAGCCTTTACCACAGATGCAATAACGACACTTTCACCATTAAACCGTGCACCGGTTTCAATATCGCGTGCAGAATCGGTCACTGTTGCAACATCAGAAACTTTAAACTTTTGCCCTTCGGCGGTTGTAATATGCAAATTTTTAATTGCATCAACCGATTCGAATTCGCCGATAAAACGAACATTTGATGAATCTGAACCGATTTCTATTTTTCCCCCGGGCACATTCAAATTATTCGCGCCGAACGCGGCAACAACATCCATAATCGTCACGCCGTGTGCCGCCATAGGTTCGGGATTCAGCGCGACACGAATCGCACGCTTTTCCCCACCAAAAACCGATACACTGGCAACACCATTTATTCCGGTTAATTTATTCGCCAACACATTTTCGGTATATTCACGCAAATCACGCAGATTTGAACCATGAAGCGCGATATCAACAACCGATGTCTGCAATGGATTCAGTTTTTCAATAACCGGTTGACGCAAATCGGTTGGAAATTCAGATGCCAAGGCATCTATTTTTGATTTAACTTCGCTGGCTTTATCATTAACATTCACCCCAAGGTTAAATTCCGCCATTACATAGCCACCATTTTCAAATGCCTGGGATGTCAGTTTTTTTAACTCTGGCACTTGGGATATTGCGTCCTCGGCCTTTTTAATAACCTGGGATTCAATTTCGGCAGGTGCCGCACCCGGATAGACAAATGTTGCCGTCACCATCGGAAAATCTAATGCCGGCGTGCGTTCTATATTCATTTTTGGAAACGAAACCAGTCCCAAAACCACAAACAACAAAACAAACATAACGGTTGTGACCGGACGACGAACAAAAAACTTTAACATTTTACTATCCTTACCTTTATTTAATATTTATTTTCTGACCATCGGTGACATGACTTATTATAACCTTGTCACCATCTTTAATTCCGTCTGATATGCATGCCATATCTGAATCTGTCGCCGAAACTATCACTTTTTGCACACGTGCAATCCCCGAATCAGCAACAAAAACAAGACTATCGTGCACCGCATACGCCGGAATAAAATAACAATTTAAATCAATTTCTGCATTGTTTATTCCATCGGAAACACCACGCGTTTTTACGACATACATACCCGAATCTAAATCCAGTGATGATGACACATATGTTATTGCGCCATCGCCAATTTTCTGACCGACACGTAATTTTGCCCGGCGCGCACCCGAGACATATGCACGATTATTCTGAACCGAAATCGGAATACCAATTGTCCCACTTTGTTTCTTTACAGTCACATATTCAACCAGCGTCCCATTTCTACTTTCATCGCGCATTGGATTAAAAACATCCATACGCGATTCAAGTGCGACCATAACAAAACGAAAAACAAACCAAATCACCAATACAGCCAAAACCGCCGTATAGATAATTTTTTTTACTTTTTTATCATCAAATTTTTTACCAAAAACATTCATATTATTCACCCAATTTTTTTACCGATTCGGCCGACATTAAAATTTTATATTTTGCGTTTAATAGTGCCATATCCAATTGGTATAACCCGGCGGACACATCCGATAATTCAACCGCCGATGTTTGCCCGGCGGCAAATCGGTCGCGTGAAAAACCGTATGCCTTGGCGGCCAAATCACGTGCATTTTCCAACCCCTTTAAATTATTACGCAAATGATTATATTGCTTTATCGCATTAGAATATTTTTCCGAAGTAATTTTCTTTGACTTATCTAAATCTTGTCGTGCGGCTTCGGCATTCATCGCATCAACTGTGGCATTTGCACGATTTACACCGCCACTGAATATAGGCACCTGCAACGACAACCCCCAATATGCCGATTGCGAATTTTCGTTAAACAAATTCTTAAACTTTTTATCCATCGTTGCATAGTTATACGAACCAACCGCCGCCAGTGTTGGATATCCACCGGCACGTTCGGACGAGGCCTTGGATTCATACATACGAACCTGTTGGTCCAAGATTTGCCATTCTGGGGTATTGGTAAGTTTTTTGTTTTCCAATTCCGGGAAAGTCCCTGGGAAATCATCGGTTAAATTCAACGGTTCATCTATATCTATTCCGGCCAAAATCTTTAACATTCTATGCGCTGTATCACGGTTAAATTCTGCATCAGACAGATTTATTTCTTTTGTCGCGATATCTGATTCTATCTTGACCAAATTACTGCGATTTGCGCGCCCTGCACTGGTCAGTTTCTTTTTAGCCGCCACTGCATCATCCAGATTTTTCTTTGATAATTTGACAATTTCATCGGTCATTTTTGCGGTCCAATACATATCCGCCGCCGCATAGCGAACTTCGCGTCTAACCATTTCTTTGCTGTATTCGCCCATTTTAATTGCGTTGCGCACACTGTCTACCGCATTTCCAATTTTACCAAATGTATAAATTGGTTGTGTAATTGTCACACCCGCCATGAATATGTTATCCGGAACCTCTAGCGATTCCAACCCCGCCAATGCCGGTATCAGTCCACCAATCTCGGGTGGTAATGTAACATTGTACGAATCAAATGGCTTTTCAACATTTATCAAATTCATATATGTTGCCGAAGCCTCTAATTTAAACCACCGATTTGCATTAACTGCGTCCAACGATGCCTGGGCTTTTTTCAGGTTTGCATCTGCTTTCTTTAAATCATTTGATTCTGCAACGATTTTTTGTATTGCATCATTTAGCGACAAATCAATTGCATACGATGCATCTATACGAACAAATCCGGCGTACAGCGCGATTATTGCAATAATAAACTTACGCATTTTTTAACTCCATTTTCATCAAAATTTCATTCACAGATTTAAAGGCTTTTATTAAAATTTCTTCATCAATTTTATCTATATCTTTGAACAGTGTCGCAATCGCAGAACGAAACATTTCTATAAATCGCTTTGCAACATCGGCACCATGTTCGGTCACCGAATACCATGTATTCCGACGATCATTTTCGTCCACCACACGCAAGACCAGCCCATCTCGTTCCATCTTGCGAAATGCGGCACACAAGTTTGGTGCCGGCAAAAATTCACGCGCCGCCAAATCTTTTAGACGCGTCCGCCCGGCAATATATAAATGAACCAAAAATTGAACTTGTTGGCGTGAATATTCGCCGAAATCAATCAGTCCACGATTTATTCGTTCTGATAATTTTGCAAACAATAAAATATTTTTTTCCAGCAAACCAACCAACTCGCGTTTAACGACCATGCCTGCCTCCCCTGTTTATTTTGTGTGAAGATATACCTATATTTGTTAAAGGTGACAATTATTATAGTTTTTAATGATTATAATTTCAAGTCAAAAAACGGCAATTATATAGATACACGACTCGGTTGATTTTGTCATTTTTTATGTTTTTTGGTTGTTTTTTATGTAATTTATAACAAATTATAAAAACAACAAATAATTATAATTCATTGTTTTTACGATATAATTATAATAGTATTTATCGTTAGTTATAACATAAATAAATATGTTTTCAACTGAATATATTTCGTGGAAAAAAATCAAAAATTTTTTTCAATATTGAAATGTTTTTATTTTTTGCTGCGTATGAATAATGTAATTGTAAAAAACGCATTTTTTTATTATTTTTACAACAAAACATACTGAAAACTAAGATTTCAAAAAAATGACAAATGAAAAAGACGCGTTATTTCGGGCAGTTATACCTTTTATGATATGGGATAACAGTATACCATACGCAGAAAACGAGATGCCACCTATTGGTCGGTGGGGAACATGTTTTTTTATTCAAAATAACGATGATTTCTATGCTGTCACAGCACGTCATTGTTTAGCTAGCGCAGATCCAAGACATATTTTTTTAGCATTACCCAATCAAAAAATGAGAGAAATTCCGATAAAAGAAATAATATTTTCTAATTATAACGATGGAATAAAAACAGATACAGACGTTGTGTTGATAAAATTAGCTATTTTGGACGCGTTGATTGAAAAAGCGAAACCACAAACACAAAAACTGGCACAAGATATATTATCTACGCCCTATATGAAAAGAAAAATCAGATTGATTAAACGTAAAAAAAACCAAAAAGCAATAACCCAATTAACAAACAGTTCTTTTTATAAAAACATGCGAAAAAATCAAGAAAAAGACCTTGCTGATATAATAGAGCATGTATACACCGACGATTTAAAAATTTGTGTTTTAAAATTAAGAAACAATCACGACATGCAAAAAGATGATTCTTGTGTTTCATTAGGCATACCCAACAGCGATTTTAACATTGATTATGTCCAGAACACTATACATTCACTCATTTTAGGCGCTGATTGTAAATTCGTCGGTTTTGACCAGACTAGACAAGATTACGTATTTGAGTGTGATAACGTTGCAAAATTAAATGGTATGAGCGGTGGACCAATATTATTTAAAAATACGGTTATTGCCATGCAACACAGTGTTAATATAAAAGAAAACAAAATATACGGAACACCATTAACAATCAATTTTATTAACGATGCTTCTCAACATTAAGGCTTATTTATCGTTGTTTTTTAACATAAACTTGACATTTTTATATGGTAATGGTAATTTCAATATTGAAAAAGTAGTCAATTTATGGTATAATGCGGACATATTCAAAAGAGGACGATATGGCAATAACATTTAATTTAAATGCAAAAAAAGCCATAGAAGCTATCGTTTATTTGGCTAATAAAAAGCCGGCAATGACTCAGTATTTCTTTATGAAAATGATGTTTTATGCCGATAAATTTCATATAAACAAATATGGGACACCTGTTATCGGTGATAAGTATATCAAAATGGCCAATGGTCCTGTTCCTTCGTTTATATTGGACGCAATTCATATGGATGGTTCCAAATTGACACACGATGATTACGAAGAAATAGAAAAATCTTTATCTTTCAGAACGTGGGGAAAAAAGATTTATACGACCGCTAAACGAAAGGCGGATATGGACTATTTTTCCGATACAGATATAGAATGCTTGAATGAAGCGTTTGATTTTTGTAAAGACAAAACCTTTGAAGAATTAAAAAATATAACTCATGATGAACCATCATGGAAAAATGCTATTGATAACAGACCAATGGATTACGCTTTGTTTGTTGATGAAAACAACCCTGATAAACAGGCTATCATAGCGGACCTTTCAGATAATTTTGGTTCTTTGGTATTGTAAAATGTCGTTTAAAACAGGGTATATTTATCATTTTAAACCGTGTAGAACATCGTATCCCGTTAAGAATAAATACGCAATATGTATGAACGGGGAACGTGGTTGGTTTTATTTGATAAATTCCTGTGATGAAAGAAGACCGTATGAGTATGAAAGGGATTTATCTGTAATTTTCAACGAATTTCAGGTAGAACCATTAAAACACAAATCGTATATAAATGTTAATAAACTCAGAACAATCGGAATTGACGATTATGATGAATTTCAGGAATATAAAAAAGTCAGCAATATGATATGGTTAAAAATACGCGAATTATGTTTGCGGAAACAACCAAAACATATCACAGACGTTATTTTCGGTAATAAGTAAAAAACACCAGTTTTCGCAAGAAAATCGGTGTTTTTTATGAGTTTGGCGGCATAATAACGATATTTATCTTTTCATAATACCTGGGTCTCCATACCATATATAACCACTGACCGCATCTTCACTGTATTCCCCAATTATACAACTGCATTCTTGTTTGTCACAATCACTATATTCGACATTTATTTTATTACCAACTAGACCTTTGATTGTTTCACATGATGAACGTGACGTTTTACATATTGTTGGCCACCCACCATGATTTAACCGCATTGTTCCATGAACAATGAAACAAAATAAATCGGTCACATTCTGCCCCACGTCCCCGCCGTCAAATTTAAACACACGATAATCGGCACCTTTACACGGGACAAAAGTGAAACCATACTCTTTGAATATATCTTTTTCAACAACATTGCAATTAAATCCTTGATATTTTGCGTATATGTTTACAACATCTGCTGATTTTATATTACCTTTTGGAACCTCATAATAATTAGTAAGGTCAGTATCAATACAATAATTTTCATATTGATTAAACATGCAAGGATTTTTTGGCACACACATAGATTCGCTATCAACCCATATTGCTTTTCTGTTGTTTTCACAAGATGATTTAGTCGTTGCATTGTGTGCATAATCAGCAATCGAAGCAATTTCATTATTAATATTTATCAATTCCGCACCAAATTTTTTACATAAATTTTTTGCTTTTTCCTTTATCTCTTCTTCTTTACCAGGAAGATAATTACCGTCTTCACCAAAGTCAGTAAATCGATTAATTAAAGCATATTCGGACCAATAAACACATCTAGATACGAGATACGATACAGATCTTGGTTCAACAAGGTCATAATTACTTAATGAGCCCCAACCAAGTCCAACTCGTTTAAGTGCTTCTTCAATCACAAGCGAATTCCATTCAATCGGTGTATTTGCGTCTATTTTAACGGCAAATACAGGTGTCGTTATTAAAATCATAAACAATGTTGTTAAATTTTTCATTACTTCAGCGCCTCCTCGCATTTATCGGCTATTTTAACTGCTTTTTTAATTGCACTTATTTGTGTCGCGTTAAATATAGTTGCAATTGCTGACGCACCTGTTGCACCACCCGCCAATATATTAGACGCAGTATTTAAAGTTTTTTCTTTGTCCTTATTTTCATTTTGACGAACAGAATCAGAATTTGCAGATGCCGAAGTTATTGTCCCAACAATCGCCAAAGCTGCACCTGTTCCGCTTGATATCGCTGCGCCTTTGGCTTTTTTATTTATACTGGACAAATCGGTGTATTCCCAATCCCTACATTCACGAATAATCGCGTTTGCTTTGTTAATTGTTTCAGAATCAGAAGTGTTTTCAAATTGTGATTGTGTTTTTATATTTTGTAATTTTTTCACTTCGGTGACACAATTATTTATACGTGATTGTAAATCGTCGTCAACTTTGTTATTTGCCGCAATAATTGTTCCGGCTGTATCCATTACTGCCGTTCCTGCCAGTGTTCCAGTTCGAATTTTTCCCAAAGTTTTAGATTTTTTTTCTAAATCCGATATTTTTTCTTGGTCATTAAAATCTTTGGATGCTTGCTCTATGGCATTTTCAATATCTTGGTCAAATTTAGTTTTATCTTCAATTTCCAGCATTGTAATTTGAACATTTGATTTTTTTGCGCGTAATTTGTCTAACTCCGCCTGATATTCTTCATCAACATTTGCTTTTGCTATACCGGTCCCTAACGCAACACCACCAGCAACAGTTCCAACCGCAGTTATAGCAGTATTTATTCCAGCCATTTTTTTCAAATCGGACATAGAATCAGAAATTCCTGAACATGCTGACCGAGTTAATTGGATTTGTGCAGATAAGTCATCAGCTTTGGCAACACCAAAAAATCCACAATAAAAAGCGGTCGCAACAAAAAACAAATGCTTTTTCATAGGCCCCCCGTTTCGTTAACAAAATAAGTATAACAAAACCAAGGTTTAATTTGATACGGTAGATAAACAATACAAAAAATAAATACCCCCGTGATTTTCGTGGAATTTTTTAAATCAAAAAACGTCATAAAACGGTTGATTTTTTAGTTTGGTTTAATTTCAACACCAAAAATCGTATTCAAAACCGCGTGTATTGTGGATTTGAACGATTTTTAATTTATTTCAATAAATACGAATGAACAACCAAAAGGATTTATTATGATTTATGCGTATTGTCGGGTATCAACTATCCACCAAACCGAAGAAAATCAACGTTTCGTGATTGAAAAATTCGCGGACGAAAACAACATTAAAATTGATGTCTGGGTCAAAGAAACGATATCTAGTGGTAAAAAGTTATCACAACGAAAACTGGGTAAATTGATTCCAAAGTTAAAATCTGGGGACATACTTATTACAACCGAAATATCGCGTTTAGCACGTAGTTTAATGGAGTTAATGGGTATATTACAGACTTGTCTTGAAAAAGAGTGTCAGGTATGGACTTTGAAAGAAAAATTTCGTCTCGGAACAGATGTTCAATCAAAGGTTCTGGCGTTCGCGTTTGGTTTATCGGCTGAATTATCAAAATCATTATTACAAGCGCGTGTTCGTGAAAGTTTAGCGCGTTTAAAAGCAGATGGAAAGAAACTTGGACGACCATTCGGTTCAAAATCGCGTGAATTAAAACTAACAAAACACCAAAAACGACTAGAATGGCTGTTAAAACGCGGATTCAGCAAACCAAAGATAGCCAAATTATTGGGTGTTCATAAATGCACAATCTATAATTATTTAAAAAAATCTGCCATTTCGGCAGATTCTTAACATTCAATACGTTTTAATTGTTCTAAAAATCGTTCAAACTCACTATCTGTTGGTTTTGGACCGTTTAATTCTTTTACTTTGTCCAAAAAATGAGGTCTGCCACGTGTTTTATCGTTAGAATAGTTGATAACGTCCAAATTATAAATTCTAAGGTCTGGTTCAACGAATTTCAATTTTGGAATATACATCAAATTCTTTTTATCAAACAAATACGGCCATTTGGCTTTTATCTGTGATAATGACGTAATTTTTGGATTTTGTTTTTCCCAATCCATTTCTTCCGAAACTTGATTCAAATATAATGGAACTGGTTCTGTATAAGGTCTGTCACCAACAATCATAACCATAACTGCGCCATTCGTTAATAATTTCATAATTCAAATCCTTTGTTTTTATCTATATCTGGACCATCCGCTAAAAAAACATTTTAGACAACGATTTTTTTGTGATTCTGTCACGCGAAAATCCGCGATTTTTGAATTTTTTTGTGTTGTTTTTCAATGGTATTTACTGCTATGATGTGAAAAAGGGATTGTTATGGTAGATTCTATAAAAATAAAAAGCGAATATGATTTATATCAAAAATATAGTTCAGAAGAAAAACGTGAAGAATTATTTGCTGATTATTTATTGCCAAATGATATTGAATGTCCTTTTTGTCACTACAAAAACAGTAATAAAAGCAGAATAAAAATATTTCCTGACCGAAGCAAAGTAAGAATTAAATGCGCTGCTTGCGGAAATGAGTTCAATATTTTTGTGGATTGGTTCTTCAAAAAAAACAAGATTGAATACGGAAAATGGCTTATGGCGTTTTATAGAATTTTAAGAGAAACAGGTTCTATATCTGCTGCAAGATTACGTAAAAATATCGGTGTCCAATATACAACAGCTCGTTCAATGTTGTTAAAACTTGGAAAAATACTGGAACAAGACATAACTTTATCAGGCGAAGTTGAAATAGACGAAACTTATGTTAAACCGGACCCCACACGTATGCATAAAAAAAGAATGCGTTCTAAAAAGATGAAAAAATCCATTTTTGGTATATTGGAACGAAAGAATCCGACAATAAACAGCGACCATACACGTATAGCATTACAATATGTTAGGTTGCCACAAGGTAGAAACATATCAAGAAACAAAGCAAAAGATTTAATAAATCAATTCGTAGACAAGAAAGCACAAGTGACATTCTTTACAGATGGTGCAAAGATATATAAAACGGATACAGACGAAGAAAACACAAAACAAACAGGCATAACCGCAAAAAAACGTAAACCAAATGATATTTTTAGTGGTCGCCGACATGAAGTTGTGGTTCATCACGGGGAGTTGCAAAAATGGTTGTCTTGGCCGTCACATCGTTATGTATGGGAAACAAAAGATAACGTTGTTGTCACAACTAACCGAATAGAAAATGTTTTTAAACATTTAAAGGCTATGTTGTGCAACACTTTTGTGTCACTTGATAAAAAATACATCCAATATTATATAAACATTTTTTGTTTTTATTGGAACAACAAAGACATTGATTTGGAAGAATGGTTATTCAAATTATTAGACTGTTTAAAAGACGCAAAATATCAGAAATATACTGTGGATAAGGTGACAAAGAAACAACAACAAATTCAGAAAATTAAACAGAAAAACAAGGCTGATAGGGAAGATAAATATAAAGAATTAAAAAAACAGTTAAGAAAATTTCCTGATGATATGCAGTGGTTCAGGCTGTTGTTTTTGTGGAATTATGAAGAAATGTTAAAAACAACTTGGGAAAAATATCGTAAATATGTTCCGTATGATGGTGAATTAGAAGAAAATTATGAAAATGATTTGGCAGAAATAAAAGAAAATCTGTCAGACCCCGTAAGAGGTCCAATGTATAAAATGATATACGACGAATTACAAGAAATTATCCAAAATAATAAACATAGCAAAGACCAATTTTTTGAAATAGTTAGACGTAAAAAAATCGGTATGGAAATAAAAGACCAGATGATAGAAAAACGTGAAAGACAAGAAAAAAAGAAAGAAAAATTAAAAAAACAACGGGAAAAAGATAAAATAAAAGAACAAAAACTAGCGAAAAACAGCGATAAAAACATATCCAAAAAAACAAAGAAAAATCCTAAAAAATCGTTGTCTTCCAATAAAAAATAGCGGACCGTTATAGTGTAAAAACAAAAGGATTTATACTATGGCGTTTCAAAGTATTCACAAGTTAATGCAAGAATACAACACAGAAGATAAATGTCGCGAATGGTTCGTTCATCATCGTTGGCCTAACGGTGTTGAATGTCCATTCTGCGGTAATAAAGACGGTCAAAAAACAATCTGTCGTTTAACCAAAGGTGCTGAAAAAGGCTGTTTTCTGTGTCGTGCTTGTAAAAAGAAATTTTCAGTTCGGAATAATTCATTTATGGGCAAATCACGTATTCCATATTCTAAATGGTTAATGGCGATTTATTTCGTTATCAACCATAAACGCGGTATTTCGTCTTTACAGTTGGCGCGTAATATCGGTGTCACTCAATCAACAGCGTGGTTTATGGCTCAACGTATATTCAATATCGTAAATTCAGATAATGCTGTTTTGAATGGTATCGTTGAAATGGACGAAGTTTATATCGGTGGTGCTGAAAAAAACAAACGTCCAGACAGACGCGTCAATAATTCCAACAAGTATTTGAACGATAAAATGTCTGTATTGGGTATGTTAGAACGTGGCGGAAAGGTTATTTTACGTCAATACGAAGGCAAACAGTATAAATACATGGAACCAGTTATTGAACATCATATCGGTAAAGACGCGACAGTATATACTGACGAAAGTCCACTTTATAAAGGCGGAATAAATGGTCGTCAGCATAACTGCGTGAATCACAGTAAAGGTATTTATGGAATCGGCAGTATCACAACGAACAGGATTGAGGGTATGTTTTCACAGTTAAAACGTATGATTTTGGGTATTCACGTATTCGTGACACGTGGACATTTTAAACGTTATGCTGATATGTTCAGTTTTAGAATGGATACACGTGAATTGACTGAATACGAACGTTTAGATTTGTTAATGACACAGGTCAACGGAACACGTATCAAATTTGACGAAATATCGTGTCACGGTAATCCAGGAACGAAAAAATGGTTTCCACACTATGGAAGCAAAAGAAAAATAGTTTTATAACCGAAAGGATTTAAAATGGGAACAGCAGTTCAAATGGGTGATGAAATAGTCGTGTCAAATTCAATCGGAAGTGTGACACGAAAATTCAAAGGACGTTTAATCAGTTATATTAACGGAATCTTGACCTATGTGCCATTCAATGGCGGTTTATGTTCAATGTATGTTGGATTATAAAATCTGTGCGATAATATGCCACCAAACTCATTCAAAAACACCATTTTCTTACGAAAACTGGTGTTTTTTCATTCCTTTGCCAGCATAACCACATTTTTATAAAAAACATTTTGTAGTTCATTTTTAACTATGATAATCTAATGCAGGTGAAAATATTTCAATATTGAAAAAAATTTTTGATTTTTTTCCACGAAATATATTCAGTTGAAAACATATTTATTTATGTTATAACTAACGATAAATACTATTATAATTATATCGTAAAAAGAATGAATTATACTTATTTGTTGTTTTTATAATTTGTTATAAATTACATAAAAAACAACCTAAAA
>JAEEGL011673090.1_pt1 | contig 17257 bp, 19 predicted proteins | sample 9134231 | NCBI WGS metagenome assembly JAEEGL01 (sample SAMN16246548, study PRJNA631951) | gut metagenome | biome: gut microbiome; feature: rumen; material: fiber-attached | host: Bos | place: Iran: Karaj | collected 2018-10
CTTTCTTCATAGACCAAATACTATTATATATTGGTATTCGGTCTAAATCATAGATATAATTATGACGATGAAAACTTGGAATGATTTCTTTGAAATAGTTAAACAAAAAGATTACTGTTTAAAACTGAAATCTTTTTTGGATAACGAATACGCGACCAAGACCATCTATCCTCCTCGTGATTTGATATTTAATGCTTTTAAAATGACTCCACTTCATGAAGTGAAAGTTGTCGTTATAGGTCAAGATCCATATCACGAAAAAGGTCAAGCAATGGGCATGTCATTTTCAGTTCCAAACTCATGCAAGATTCCGCCATCATTAATCAACATTTTTAAAGAGATAGAACTTGAATTTAATAAACCAGTTATGAAGCTTGGTGATCTTACTTATTTAGCCAAACAAGGCGTGTTTTTGCTCAACACGATTTTGACTGTTGTTGAGCATAAACCAATGTCTCACAATATCCCTGAATATTCTCAATTTATGCAGGATTTACTGGGTTTTTTGGATAAATTAGACCAACCAATCGTCTTCATGCTTTGGGGTGGTCCTGCTAAAAAATATGAGAAATATATTACCAACATAAATCATATTGTAATCAAAAGAACACACCCATCTCCTTTAGGCGCAAACCAAGGTGGATGGTTTAACATGAACACATTCAAAAGTTGTAACGAATTCCTTGCAAGTAAAAACGTTAAACCTATTGAATGGTGGAACAATTAAAACTATACTTTACTTACGGGAGCTGAGTATTCTCGGCTGAGATTGTTTCAATTAAGAAACTGAACCGAACCTGATCTAGGTAATGCTAGCGGAGGTAATTTTTTACATTAATCCGCCAGCGAAAGGCGGATTTTATTTATGAAGAAGACTGAAAAATCATTCTTTGTAGTAGTTGGTAACTTTGTTAAGAAATATGCTTGGCTAATTGCAATTTGTGCAGCCGTACTTGCGTTGATTTTCTTGTTCTTACCAATATTAAAGTACGAAATCAGAGAAGCGGTATATGATATCGCAACAGATGAAAGAGTATCAAAAGTAGACTATGTCTATGGAGCCAATATCGTTTGGTTTATTACTAGTGGGCACAAGTACACTTTTGCGATTTACACCACAATTGGTTTTATCGCTTTAGGAATTGCTTTTACTGCTTTGCATAAGTTCAATAAAGACTTTTTAACAATTGCAGGCATCTTGTTTTTACTTGCTGCCTGTATGTTTCTTTTATCAAAAGAATATTTCAATGCAGATGAAGATGCGATTATTGCGAATACAACAATAGTTGGAGCAGAATATGATGAGGCAACACAATATTTCTATGCTTCATTCCACGGCTCAGAACTTTCGTGGGGTACAAATCTAGGATTGTTCTTCTGTGCTCAAGCTTTTGCTTTAACAACACTTTCTAATCAAAGTTCAACAACAAAACAAATTGCTGAAGAAGGTGTTTTACTTGCAATGGCGTTTGTTCTTAATTTAGCGAAAATTCCTGTCGGACCTACTGGTGGATCAATCAATTTCCAAATGCTTCCACTTATGATTATTGCGCTTAGACATGGACCAGCTCATGGATTTATTGCTGGCGGTATAGTTTATGGATTACTTACATGTTTAACCGATGGTTATGGTTTTGCATGTTATCCATTCGATTACTTAATCGGATTTGGTTCAGTCGCAGTTATGGGTTTATTTAGAAAACTCATCTTCAGTGAAGAACAAGAAGGTTACAATTTCAAAGGCTTACTCTTCATATTTATTGCAGGTGTTTTATCAACATTTGTTAGATACATTGGCTCAAATGTTTCATCAATTGTTGTGTATGGTTACACCTTAAAAGCAGCACTTGCATATAACTCAATTTACATTCCACTTTCTGGTTTAATTGCTACTGTTGCTTTCATGGCGTTATACAAGCCACTTATAAGAATAAATAAGTTATACCCAGTAAAAAGCATTTGATAATGCTTTGATATTCACATAAAATTTATGGTGATATTTAAGGATTTTTAAGTATGAAAAAAGAAAAAGAAACAAAGGTAGTTGAGGCAGTTCAATATCCTCACGAAGCTCTTAAAAAAGTTGAAGATACAAGACAAGTCTTCTGGAAATCTTATAAGATGCACAATACTTTCAAACTTATCGTTATGATGGTTTGTTTATCTGCAATTATTGTTGCTTTTATTGTCTTACCAAACTTAATTAAAAATTCAAGTTTACAACTCGGTTTAACCATCACAATTGCAATCATAGCATTAGGTGGAACCTATGGTTATTCTCTTTTTGTTCGTAAAAAATTCGAAAAGAGAATGAAAGATTACTTCGAGTTATATTTCAATTGCTGCAACGAATATGTTTATGGTGAAAAACCATTCTCTAATGCTGAACTTCAAAAACCAGGAAAGATTTCTCTTGATGAATTCAATGAATCCGGACTTTACAAAGATGTTATTGAAGCAGGCTCAAGAGGATTAACAACTTTCAAGTATAACGACTTAGAAATGTCTATTGTTGATTGTGCAGGTAATGTTAAAGCTGAAAAGAGAATGAAACCAGTTTTTGTTGGCAAGATGCTTAGGGCAACCGCTAAATATGATGGTGAATATCCAGTATATGTTTACCTAAAAGGTAATGATAGAGCTCTTCCTCCTACAAATATGGAAGGTGTAGAAGCTGTTTTAGATAACGAAAAAATGGTTGTTTATTCAAATTATAAAGACTGGAACAAAGTTTTAAGTGGGCCAGTTATGAAAGCAATCGAAGCAATCAAGACAGACAAGATTTTAGTAGACGTTGCATTCTCAATTTCTAAAGGAAAAGTATTTGTGATGTTGGGATATGATGATCCACTTATGGTTCTTCCTCTCCAACAAGAATTTGATTACAAACCAACCGAAATTTATAAGGAAAATATGGCCGTTGTCTGTAAAGCTGTTGAGGCCCTTAATAAATAATGAATTCTTTAGAAAAGAAATGGATTATTATCCAGGCTTATAAGCATAACGAAGAACTTCATAGACAATGGACACACTCATATGTCCTCAGAGATGATGAAGAATATTTTGTGCTTGCCTCAATCCGAGCTGCAGTAGTGGAAAGTGATGGAAGAAAGTGGCATACAAAAGAACCAGCCATTTTCGTTCTTTCTAAGAAAAACTGGTTTAATGTTATCGCTATGCTCAAAGATGATGGTGTTTGTTACTATGTAAACATCGCATCTCCTGCAATATTCGATAAGAGTTTTATTAAGTATATTGATTACGATCTTGATATTAAGCTTTACGAAGATGGCACAACTCGTTTATTAGATGTTTCTGAGTATAAGAAACATGCTGATGAACAAGGTTATAGTGAAGACATTAAAGAGATTCTTCAAAAGTCTGTAGACAAAGTCTACAACATGATAAATAAAAAGGAATTCCCATTTGTAGATGAGGAAATCCTTAAATACTATAAGAAGTTTGAATCAGAAACTAATCGTTAATTAATTCGAACACTTTATCAGCTTCTTTTAGACCAGGCGCGATACGTCTGGTTTTATTTTGATATTGGCAAACATCACCAATTGCGAAGATGTTTTGCTCAACTTTGTTATTGTCATCAACTACAAGGAAGGCATTTTCCATTTTAAATGGGAATGACGAAAGTGATGCAATGTTTCCGTAATTAACAAAGATGAAATCAACATCAATTGTGAGCAACTCTTCAGTGTCGACTTTTTTGATTGTTACAGATGTTGCCTTTCCATCTTTATAAGTAATTGAGGCAGGAACATATGGAAGATGAACTTTAAGATTTTTGCAATTTTTGATTGTTTCTGGGTTACCTCTAAATTCAAGTCTTCTATGAATAAGATGAACATTGTCTGAGATGGCAGAAATTTCTTTTGCCCAGTCTAATGCAGAATCACCTCCACCAAAGATAGCGACCTTTTTGTCTTTTAAATGATCAAACGATTTAACTGAATAGATAATGTTGTCGCACTCATTTTCGTGCTCAACTCCAAGAGGTCTTGGAACGGATGTTCCTAAACCAGTTGCAATAACAAGTTTTTTGCAAAAATATGCGGTTTTTCCTGCAATAATTTCGATTTCATCACCATTTTTTATAGATGAAACATGCGCGTTAAGAACAACTTTATTTAAATTGATTTTGTCTTTTAATAGTTCGATGTAATCTGCTGATTTGATTGTTTCAATGCCAGGTATATCAACGATTTGTTTTTCTGGATATAGACGTGTAAGTTGCCCACCAATAGAGTCTGATCCTTCAAGAATTAGATAATCTAAACCTTGTTTTTCACACTTAGAAGCAAAATAAAGACCAATAGGACCAGCGCCAATAATAATGATGTTGTGTAATGTTTTCATAAAATCATTATATGATAATTTTTCTATTTGTTATAATATATCTCGCGGTGATAGATTATGTTGAAATACAAAGTAATTTCAAAAAGTACATCAGGAACTAAAGCCCTTGCTGCAAAAATCATGGGCTTTTTATACCCAGGAGATGTTGTTCTTTTAACTGGAGATTTAGGCGCCGGCAAAACAACTTTTGTTGGTGGCGCTCTTGAGTCTTTAGGATACAAAGATCATGTTATTTCTCCTACTTTTAACATTTTAAAATGTTATTTTGAAGTTAAACCAAATGTATTTCACATTGATGCCTACCGTTTAGAAGGTCAAAATATTGATATTGGTTTAGAAGAATTTATTGAAGGAGATGGTGTCACATTTATTGAGTGGCCAAAGTTTATTTCTCCTTTAATTCCTCCAAAACATTTAGAGGTTTCTTTAAAACGAACAGGCGATAGCGAACGCGAAATTACAGTTACTGACCCATCCGGTTTTTATCAAGACTTAATAAAGTCTTTAGAGGACAAATAGATGTATCAACTATTATTAGATAGTTCAAATAAATTACTTTCTGTCGGCTTAGCTAAAAATGGAAAAGTCATTGATAGAATTTGCTACGAAGCTTGGCAACGTCAAAGTGAAATGATGGCCGAAGAAGTTGGCAACATTTTGAAACGTAACAATGTTGAGAATAAAGATCTAGATGGAGTTGTTGTTGGCGTTGGTCCTGGTTCTTATACGGGTGTTCGTATTGGTGTTACGATTGCTAAAACTATCGCTTATGCGTTAAAGATAAAAGCGTATGCAAAATCATCGCTTTCATTACTAAAACACCCAGAAAAACCGACAATTTGTGTATTTAATGCAAGAAGTGGAAGAAGTTATTTCGGTGTTTATCAAGGTAAGAACGTAATTGAAAAAGATACAGTTACCGAGAACGAAAAAGTTCTTGATTATATTAAGGCTCATCCAGAATATTTGGTTCATGGTGAGACATATCAATTAGGATTAGAATCTGGTAAGTTTGACATCATTGAGAACCTAGCAGATTTTGATAAAACAGAAGAAGTAGACGTATTTAAACTAAATCCAGTCTATTTAAAGGATTTACTATCATGATTAATTATCGTCTAGCCACCTTAAATGATTTTGATGGAGTTCGTGCAATCGAGAATGAATGCTTTAAAGAACCATATTCTGATGAAGGCCTTCATTATGAATTCGAAAAGAATCCTGTTAACAAAATTATCGTGGCTGAAAAGGATGGAAAGGTTGTTGGGTTTATCGATTTCCTAATCACCTTCAATTCTTCTACTATTATGCAGGTTGCAGTTACTAAAGAATGTAGAGGTAACGGAATTGCCACTCAATTATTGAGTGAAATGGAAAAAACTTTTCCAAAAGAAATCGATGACATCGTTGAGACAATTACTTTAGAAGTTAGAGAAAGTAATGAAGCAGCGAAAAATTTGTATCTTAAAAATGGATACAAGATTGTAGTGATTAAAACTAACTACTACAAAGACGGCGAGAACGCTATATACATGCTTAAGAGGTTATAGGAATGGCAATTATACTTGGTATTGAATCAAGCTGTGATGAGACTTCTATCGCAATCATTAAAGATGGCGAGCTTTTAAGCAATGTTGTCGCCACTCAAATTGAAATGCATCAAAAGTATGGTGGTGTTTTCCCAGAACTCGCATCAAGACTTCATTGTGAAAATGCTATCTTCGTTTTAAATGAAGCTTTAGAAAAAGCAAACATTACTTTGGATCAAGTTGATGCCTTTGCATTTACTCGTGGTCCAGGTTTAATTGGTGCTCTTCATATCGGTATGCAGGTCGCAAAAACACTTGCCATTTTATACAACAAGCCTCTTATTCCAGTTCACCATTTGGCAGCGCATATTTATGCTAACGAATTCGTAAAACCCCTAATTTTCCCAGCTCTTTCTATAGTTGTTAGTGGTGGAAACACCGAATTTGTCTATATGAAAGAAGACATGGATTTTGAAATTATCGGCGAAACAAAAGATGACGCAATTGGAGAGTGCTTTGATAAAGTTGCAAGAACTCTTGGGCTTCCATATCCTGGAGGAATTCCAATTGATAAATTGTCTAAAGAAGGACAACACACATATAAACTACCAGTCCCTCTTCATGATGACTCATTAAACTTCTCATATTCAGGTCTTAAAACAGCCGTCCTTAACTTAGTTAATAATGAAACAGCTAAGGGTAATGAAATTCGTGTTGCCGATTTATGTAAGTCATTCCAAGATGTCGCAATCGGAATGATAATGGATAGATTAGAAAGAGCCCTTAAGCGCTATGAGATTAAACAAGTCGTATTAGCCGGCGGAGTAAGTGCGAACAGTTATTTAAGAGAACAAATGCACAAAAGACTTGATGGAACAGATATCGATTTAATTGTCCCACCAATATGGTGTACGACTGATAACGCCGCAATGATTGTTAGACTTGCCGAGCATTTATGGAAAATGGGTATTACATGCGACATGTCCGTGTCGAGTGACCCAAACTGGCGCATTGATAAATATAAAACATTCTAGTCAACAACTAGTTGTTTGATATAATGTAAGAACATATCGGAGGTTAAGTAGATGGAACCAAAAAGTGTATTAATATCTGATATCTATACTCTCGTTGCAGAGCAAGATGATAAAGAAATGAAAGAAATCCTTGATTCACTTAAGGAAGTTTTTGTTCAAGGCTGGGTTAGAACAAACCGTGATAATGGCTCGGTTGGTTTTATCGCATTAAATGATGGTTCCTGCTTCAAAAACGTTCAACTTGTCTATGACAAGAATGTCTTAATTGAATACGATAAGCTTAGTCACGTTAATACTGGCGCAGCACTTTCTGTAGTTGGAGATTTAGTTTTAACTCCAGGCGCAAAACAACCATTTGAAATTCAAGTTAAAGAATTTGAATTAACTGGTGCTGTTGATCCAGATTATCCACTTCAAAAGAAAGCTCACTCAATGGAATTCTTAAGAGAAATCGCTCACTTAAGACCAAGAGCAAATACATTCAATGCTGTATTTAGAATGAGAAATGCTATGGCAATGGCCATTCATGAATTCTTCCAAAACGAAGGATTCTTATATATTCACACTCCAATTATTACTGGAAATGATGCTGAAGGTGCTGGTAATACCTTTGGTATTTACACAGATGGAAAGAATCCGAAAACAGAATTCTTTGGTAAAGAAGTTGCCTTAACAGTTTCTGGTCAATTACACGTCGAACCATTTGCATTAGCGTTCCGTGACGTTTATACATTTGGTCCAACTTTTAGAGCAGAACACTCAAACACAACTCGTCATGCTTCTGAATTCTGGATGGTTGAACCTGAAATGGCATTCGCAGACCTCAACGATGATATGGATTGCATCGAAGCATGTTTGAAACATTGCATTGATGTCGCACTTCATAGATGCCCAGATGAAATGGAGTTCTTTAACTCATTTATCGACAAGACTTTGAAAGATCGTTTGCATCAAGTATTACATTCCGAATTCAAACGTATGTCATACACAGAAGCTATCGAAGAATTAGAAAAAGCTGTGAAAAATGGGCATAAATTCGATAATAACAAGATTTTCTGGGGTATGGATTTACAATCCGAACATGAACGTTATATCACCGAACAAATTGTTAAAGGACCAGTCTTCTTAATCAACTATCCAAAAGAAATGAAGGCTTTCTATATGAGACAAAACGACGATGGTAAGACCGTTGCTGCATGTGACTTATTAGTCCCATATGTCGGTGAACTCGTTGGTGGTTCCCAAAGAGAAGAAAGATATGACGTTTTAAAGAAACGTATGGAAGAAGTCGGTTGTATGAAAGGCCTTGAATGGTATCTTGATACCAGAAAATATGGTGGATGCCCACATTCTGGTTTCGGTATCGGCTTTGATAGATTATTAATGTACGTTACAGGTATGCAGAACATTAGAGATGTTCAACCATTCCCAAGAACTAGTGACCCAATTAAGTATTAATTATGTTTAGCGAAAAGAAAGAAAAACAATTAAGTGACCTCACACCTGCTGCACTTGAGGCAAAAAGAAAACAAAGATCCCTCAATAGAATCTTTGGTTTGCTTGTTGGAATTGCAGTAATTCTTTTTGGTATGTTCGTATACGAACTAATCGTATTACTTATTAAATAGAAGAATTGTCTGTAGGCACCATTGGAGTTGGTTCATCTTGGACCAACTTTTTTCTATAAATGCCGCGTGCAATTTTTCTAATTCTAATTGATCTAGCGATATAAGCTTGAGTGCAGAATAAGAACCATCCAATACCCACGATGTTTGCAGGCACGAATATATAAGAGAAGATAGCAATAGCTTCAAAGTGTGGTTTTTCTACAACTTGTGGCCAACCTGAAATAAGAGTGATTCCAAAGAATTTTTCTTTTGGCCATTCGCCAAACTTGAATAATAATGTGCCAAAACCATCAACTCTATTTAATGGGTTATAACCCCATTTGCCGCTAAATAAGCAGAATAATAAGTAAGTAAACCATGCTCCTAATAAAATTAGGAATGGAATTCTAGCTTCAAGATGGAAGACTTTCATGTTTTTCTTCCAGGCGAATTTTCTGAATGGTTTTTCTTTATCAAAATATTCGGCTTTAACTACATCAGAAAGCATTTCATCCGCTTTTGAACCTTGTTTTTTCATGACGCCTTCAACTGCCATTGAAATGTAACCAATTAAAACAAAGAGAATGATGAAAATTAAGAAGAGGATGATTAAAGCCTTCTTTGTGTTTTCAGATAACTTAATTGCCGCGTAAATCATCATCGATATCTCCTAAGTCATCATCACTTTCTTCTGGTTCGATTGGATCTGGAACATAAGCATCAGACTCATATTCATCTCCACCAAATAGTTCTGGGTTTTCATCAAATTGAGTCTCTGGTTCAGGATTTGGATTTGACTCAGTTGGTGGAATAATTGTTTGAGTCATTGCATTTTGATACATCATGCTTAAAGCATCTCTTGCTTGTTCGGTTTGTTTTTCTTTTTCAAGAAGCATTCTTCTAGATTCAAGGTCCTCGGTCATGTCTGGATTAAATGTATTGCCCTTGAAATAGTCAATAACACCTTTAAAGAACATAACAACAAAAACTCCAATGCAGTAGACTGCATAAAGGACCCAAATTAAAACGATGACTGGCAACAAAACTGTTGTCAGAACACCTCTACCAAAAACCTTTAAAAATTGGAGCATATTTAATATTTTATCTATTACTCGGACTTCTTCAAGAAGGAATAGCAAATAGAAATGATAGAAATAAGCCCAGGTGTAATAGCGAATAAAGCGAATTCTACCTCATCTTTAATAAATTGATTTAATGCTGCATATAAAACGATACCAATTAATAGAGAAACGCCATCTGTAATAAGACAAATCTTGTTTTTGGCTTGAACCTGAAATATTACAACGATTACTTTGAAGTAGTAGGCAATTCCGATAAAGAGATAACAAAGTGGCATATAGAAAAATGAGAAAATTGCAGACAATAAAGCAAACCCAATCGTTGAAAATGCTGCTACTCGTTCTTGGTTATATTTGCAGTCGGATTTTTGACCAAATTTATTGAGTTCGTTTTGGACAACAATGAATGACAAAATTACTTGGATTAAAGCGACCAAGAAGAATATTAACAAAATTACTGAATCAAACCAAAATCTATCGGAAATCTTCAGAATTTTTACGAATACATCGATTAAATTTGATCCTGTAATTAATTGTAAAAGCGGAATAAAAGCGAAAGATAAAGCAGTTTGAATTATTGTTGCAAAAAAGATAGCAAACATGTTTGGCAAGTTGTGTTTAGAGAACAGTCCAAAAATGTATCCAGTAAAGATAGATGGAACAATATAAAAAATGGTGAAATCAATTGATGATAAAGAGACAACGATTGAAAGCCCAATTGTAGCTACTGCATAGATAGGAAACCACCTATCTTTGCACATAACCTCAACAATAGCTGAAGTAAGTGGAAGAAAGATAATTAATACAATACTTAATAAAGGTAAAACGGTGGTTAAAAAAGAACACACGACATTAATCGCAACAAAAAAGGACATAAAACATATAGTCCTAATTAATGTCTCTTTTTTATAAAACCAGCTCATTAAGTATATTATATAAAAAGTTTTCTAACAAAAATACAAAAATCACCCTGATTACATAAGTAGGAGGTGTTTTATGTTGCACAATAAATTCATATTCTTTTTAGTCCCACTTTTACTTTTTGGTTGTAGCGCAGCAGAAAATCAAGATGAAGTCTATGAAGAAGAAATAATTCCTGTTGAGCATAACTATTCTGAAGTTTCTGATTTTGAATTAACTTGGGAAATGATTTTTGATGTTGGTGAAGAAAATTATTATGTTTATTTTTACTCGTTGACTTGTTCTCACTGTGAAGAACTCAAAAACTTCATTGTAGAAACGGCGTTTGAAAGAGGAGATGTTTATTTCGTAAAAGGAACAAGCAAAGATCAAATTACAAATGACCCCAAAAAGACAATTGGTGCGGAAAATCCAGGGGAAATTTGGATTTTAGGTTATCCATCATTGCTCAAAATAACTAATCAAAAATGTGCCAAAAATTTAGTCGGAATAACTCAAATAAAAAGCGAATTAAAATAAAATTGTCTTTCGTTGAGTAATCTATCTAATTGTGATAAAATATAACAAAGTTATAGCCGTTATAATTATATGGATTACAGTAAGCTACTTAATGATAAGCAATTAAAAGCAGTTTCGACACGAGCAAAATACGCAAGAGTTATTGCTGGAGCAGGGTCCGGAAAGACTAGAGTTTTGACATATCGAATCTCTTATCTTATTTCTGAGATGAATGTTGACCCAGGCAAGATTGTTGCGATTGCTTTTACAAACAAAGTAGCAGCCGAAATGAAAGAAAGAGCCCTTAAACTTTTAAGTGGTGTCGGTAAAGGCTTAACAGTATCAACTTTCCACTCATGGTGTGCAAAGTTTTTAAGAAAAGAAATTGATGTTTTAGGATTCCCAAATAACTTCACTATTTTTGATGAAGAAGATACTGAAACATTAATAAAGAATATAGGCGTTGAGCTAGGTTATAAGAAAAACGATGACATTGTTAAATATGCCATAGGATTCATAGCGACCAATAAGTGCAAAGGATTGTATCCTGAGAGTGTCACAGTAGATAAATTTAGCCTTGAGAGAACCAAAATTGCTCTTAAGATTTTCCATATGTATGAGGAAAGAAAAGATCAAATGCTTTCCTTGGATTTTGACGATTTGCTTCTTAGAACAATCCAAATTCTAAAAGAATATCCTGAAGTACGTGCTAAATGGCTTAAGAGAATTGACCACGTTTTAATCGACGAATTCCAGGATACAAATGACGTTCAATTCGTTTTGGTTAAACTCTTGATGGATGATCATACAAATCTTTATGTGGTCGGCGATCCAGACCAAACAATTTATACATGGAGAGGCGCAAACCAAAACATTATTCTTCAATTTAACAAAACATTTCCATTAGCGGAAACTCTTATCCTTGATAGAAACTATAGATCCACCAAAGAGATTTTGGACCACGCAAATAAATTAATTGCCCATAACAAGAAAAGAGTTCCAAAGGATTTATATACAGAATCCGAAGTTGGTGATCCGATTAAAGTTGAATGCTTACGTTCAAGAGACGAAGAAGCAACTTTTGTTGCTAACGAAATTGAACACATTATAAGAAAATATCCAAACACAACTTATAGAAACATTGCCATTCTCTATAGAGCAGCATATCTTACACTTCCATTTGAAAGCGAGTTCATGAAAAGAAAGATTCCATATCAAATTTTTGGTGGAATCAAGTTCTTCCAACGTAAAGAGATTAAGGATGTTTTAGCATACTTCCGACTCATCTATAACCATGAAGATGACCTCAGCTTTGAACGTATTGTGAACGTCCCAAGAAGAGGTATCGGTGATGGCGCTATGGACATCCTAAAAGCAGAAAAAGAGGCGGAAAAACTGTCATATTTTGATTATTTAGACAAAATTGAAAACTATCACACAGACCTTAAGGCAAGAAACGTAATGGCGCTCACCGCAGTCATAACTAAGATAAAAGAAACGAAGGCAAGACTTGATGAAGCTTTAGAAGCCTATCCAAAGATTTTAGAAGACTTCATTCGTGATCTTGGATACTTTGATTACCTTTCAAGCGATGACGAAACGGCAGAAGAAAGACTTCAAAACGTTAAATCATTATTTGATGACATCGTTGACTTTTTAAGAAAGAATCCAGAATCAAGTTTTGAAACTTACTTAGAAAACGCATCACTTCAAACTTCACAAGATGAAATCAAAGATTCTAACTGTGTATCAATGATGACAATTCATGTTGCAAAGGGATTAGAATTTGATCATGTCTTTGTTGTTTCGATGATTGATGGTGTTTTCCCGTCTCAAAGAACTATGGATGAAGACGGTGAGGATGGCTTAGAAGAAGAAAGGCGTCTTGCATATGTCGCCTTTACAAGAGCCAAAAAACATCTATATGTATCAACCAACTCTTCATATTCATTCGTTCTTAAAGAAGAGTCTACAAATTCAAGATTTATCGAAGAATCGGGACTTAAAATTCAAAGAAAGGGAATTTATCAACCGAAACCAAGACCTCGATTTGAAGACTTTGGTTACTTCCCAGATGAACCAAGACCTTCAGTCGCAAAACCAACATCAGTACCACCTAAGGCAAACGACAATGGAATTAGAGATTGGCAAGTTGGTGATGTTGCAGTTCACGAAGTCTTTGGTAGAGGAATTGTCGTAAGCATTATTGATGGTACAATCTTGCAAATAGACTTTGAAACACACGGCAGGAAATCAATTCTTGCAACACATCCAAAAATAAGAAAAGAACAGAAAGGAGTAGAAGCATGACACTAAAAGAAGCAAAGCTTAGATCAGAAGAAATCACTAGAACAGTTGAACGCTGGTCTTATGAATATTATGTTTTAGACAACCCTTCTGTTCCTGATAGCGAATACGATAAATTGATGAATGAATTAATCGCTATTGAAAAAGAATATCCTGAATTAATTACCCCACTTTCACCTACTCAAAGAGTTGGTGGAACTGTCTTAGATGAATTCCAAAAAATTCGCCATAAACGTATGATGCTTTCCTTAGCGAACGCATTTAACGATGATGATTTACGTGATTTTGACAAGAAAATCCGTGATGCCTTAGGCGAAGACAAAATCGAATATATGTGTGAGATGAAAATTGATGGTCTTGCAATGTCTCTCGACTTTGTCGATGGAAAGATTAATTACGCCGCAACTCGTGGTGACGGAACTGAAGGTGAAGACGTCACAAATAATGTTTTAACAATACATTCAATTCCAACAAGAGTTAATGAACAAAGACCATTCGAAGTTCGTGGCGAAGTTTATATGCCAAAGAAAAGTCTTGAGATGCTCAACGAACAAAGAGAACAAAAAGGCGAACCTTTATTTGCTAATGCAAGGAATGCTGCAGCAGGATCAATTCGCCAACTTGATAGTTCAATTGCAGCATCAAGAAAACTTGAAGCTTATTGGTATTATTTAGTTAATGCTGATGAACTCGGATTTAAGAGACATAGTGACGCTTTGGATTATATCCAATCAATTGGCTTTAGAACAAACCCAGAACGCAGAATTTGTGATGGCATTGAAGAAGTTCTCCAATACATTCGTGACTATACCGAAAAACGCTCAAGCCTTGCATATGATATTGATGGAATCGTTATTAAAGTTAACGATATCACTAAATATAATATTCTCGGTTATACAGCAAAAACTCCTAAGTGGGCTATTGCATATAAGTTCCCGCCAGAGGAAGTCATAACTAAGTTAGAAGATATAATCTTCACTGTTGGAAGAACAGGAAAGATTACTCCAAACGCGGTTATTACACCAACAAGAGTCGCTGGCTCAGTTATTTCAAGAGCAACTCTGCATAATGAAGACTTTGTAAACGACAAGGGACTTAAGATTGGTGACTACATTATTATTAGAAAAGCTGGTGACGTTATTCCCGAAGTAGTTAGACCACTTCCAGAAAGAAGAAACGGAGACGAACGTGACTTTGTCATGATTGAAAATTGCCCAGTTTGTGGAGCACCTTTAATTAAGAAAGACGCAATGCATTTCTGTGTTTCGCCAACTTGTCCAGCTAGAAGAATTGAAGGCATCATTCACTTTGCATCTCGTAATGCAATGGACATTGAGACAATGGGTGATAAAGTTTCAGAAGAATTCTTTAACGTCGGTTTAATCTCTGACATCCCGTCAATTTATGATCTTTGGAACAAACGTGCAGAGATTGTCGGAAGAGAAGGTTGGCAAGATAAATCAGTCGATAACCTTTTAGATGCAATTGAAAAATCAAAACAAAATTCACTTGAAAGATTGCTCTTTGGTTTAGGTATTAAAGAAGTTGGTGAGAAGATGGCAAAGACTCTTGCTAAACGTTATCTTGAACTTGAAAGATTTGAAGAGTTAACCGAAGAAGAGTTGATGACTGTTCCTGACGTTGGACCAGTTGTTGCCCATTCAATTTTTGAGTGGTTCCATAACGAAAATAATATCGAAATGATTAAAAATCTTAAGGAAAAAGGGCTAAATTTCTCATATTTAGGTCAAATCACTGTTAATACAAATTCACCATTCTATGGTAAAACTTGTGTCTTAACAGGAACGCTTTCAAAGTATGGTAGAAAAGAAGCTACCGAGATTTTAGAGAACCTTGGTGCCAAAGTTGCTGGTTCAGTTTCAGCCAAGACAAACTATGTTATTTATGGTGAAGAAGCAGGTTCAAAACTTGATAAAGCACATGCTCTTGGCATCCCAACATTAAATGAAGAAGAGTTTGAAGAATTACTTCAAAAAGAGTAATATTTGTAATTGCTATGAAAGAGTACAACATTGAAGTATTAAAAGACGCAGCAAAAAGATTGCTGTTTGATATGTCTGATAGTGAATATGAAACCTTGTTAAAAGAGTTTGATATTGTCACTAAACAAATGGACATTATTGGTTCAAATAAAGCGATTGATGAATATGAACCAATGGCTTTTCCTTTTGAATGCACAACCTCTTATTTAAGAGAAGACGTTCCAGAAGAACCTCTATCAAGAGAAGAAGCATTAAGAAATTCCAAACGTAAAATCGGTGGACAGATTAAGTTACCAAAGGTGGTGCAATAACATGTACGAAGGAAAGTCAATTTTAGAGTTACATGAGTTGCTCATTTCCAAAAAAGTAACTCCACTCGATTTAGCAAAAGATGCTATTGAACTTGCAAAGAAGGATAATAACAACGCTTTTGAATACATTATGGAATCTGAGGCAATTGAAATTGCTTCAAATTTAGGAGAACCTGAAGCAAACAATCCACTTTGGGGTATTCCTTTTGTTATCAAAGATAACATGTCAACAAAAGATGTCCCAACAACCGCATCTTCAAATATTTTGAATGGTTACATTCCTGTTTATGATGCCGCCGTTGTTGAAAGACTTAAAAACGCTAAGGCTGTTCCTGTTGGAAAGACAACTCTTGATGAACTTGCAATGGGTGGTACAGGTACAAGCGGACACTTAGGCATTACATACAATCCTTGGGATGATTCAAAAACCAGATTAGTTGGTGGTTCATCTTGTGGATCAGCTGCCGCAACTGCTGCAGGTATAGTTCCGTTCGCGCTCGCATCCGATACAGGCGATTCAACACGTAAGCCTGCGTCACTCGCTGGTTTAGTAGGTTTCAAACCAACATGGAGTAGAATTTCAAGATACGGATTATTCCCATTCGCTCCTTCACTTGATACAGTTGGTGTTTTTGCAAGAAATGTTGAAGACGTTGCAATCGTTACAGAAGTTCTTTCTGGACGTGACGACAGAGATTCAACTTCTTCCACTCAACCAGTCGATAAATATTATGAAAAACTCAGAAATTCCTGTGAAAAACGTAGAATTTCAATTGTTAAAGAGATTAGAGACTCAGTAAAAGACAAAGCCGTTCTTGATGCGTTTAACAAAACTGTTGAAGGCTTTAAGAAACGTGGATTTGAAATTAAAGAAGTCTCTCTTCCAAATGATTTGCTACTTTCACTTTTCCCAACATACTTTGTTATTTCTTGTGCTGAAGCGACATCTAATAATGCAAATATGGATGGAATTAAGTTTGGTCTGCTTTCTAACGGAACAACATTTGAAGAAGTCATGTCTGACGCTAGAACTAGAGGCTTTGGCGAACTCATCAAACGTCGTTTTGTTATCGGAAGCTTTGCTTTAATGAAAGAAAATCAACACGATTTGTTCTTACGCGCTCAAAAGAATAGACGAAGAATCGTTGAAGCAATCAATAATATCCTAAAGGATAGTGATTTTATTTATCTTCCAGCAGCACCAAGCATTGCTCCAAAATTCAATGAAGCAAGTGATAGATTGTCAGATGAATATTTAATCGCTGATAACCACTTATGTTTAGGTAACTTTGCCGGTCTTCCATCAATTACACTTCCAATCGGATTTAAAGATGGAATGCCGTTCGGTGCAAACTTAATGGGAAGAGCTTTTGAAGAGACAGAACTTTTCCAAGTTTCTTATGAACTTGAACAAATTACTGGTCTTGCCAATATCTATGCGAAAGGAGGAAACAAATAATGGAATTTGAACCTGTTATTGGTCTTGAAATTCACGTTGAATTAAAGACAAAATCCAAAATGTTTTCGACTGCTCCTGTAGCATACGGAAAAGAACCAAACACTTTGTGTGCTCCTTTAGATATGGCATTCCCAGGAA
>JAEEGL011788511.1_pt1 | contig 17257 bp, 7 predicted proteins | sample 9134231 | NCBI WGS metagenome assembly JAEEGL01 (sample SAMN16246548, study PRJNA631951) | gut metagenome | biome: gut microbiome; feature: rumen; material: fiber-attached | host: Bos | place: Iran: Karaj | collected 2018-10
GGCACAATAACGCCGGAAGACAATGCAGTCCTCCGGTCCTGGCTCGACGAATCCCCTTCAAACAGAAAGACATATGCGGAGTATGCGGCCATTTTCCAAAGGCTGCAGGCATCGTTGGAAATATCATCCGCTGAAACCGAGGAAACCCTTGAAAGCATTTATCAGAAGGCCGGAAAACCGCGCCGCAAGTCTCATTGGGGTGCTTTACTGAAAATTGCAGCGGCAGCCGCGGCGGTGGCCGCCATTGTAGCCCTTCCGTTTTTGATGTCCCGGAAGGAGAACCTCCCGGCCGTGCACACCATCGCAAACCTGGACAACCCCACGATGCACGCCACCCTTCCGGACGGCACCGACATCTGGCTCCGTCCCGGTTCCACCCTTGAATACGACGACCTCTTCGGGACAACCGACCGGAGAGTCCGTCTCACGGGAGAAGCCTATTTCGACGTGTGCTCAAACCCCGACCTGCCTTTCTACGTAACCACCGGATCAATGCGGCTGAAGGTGCTCGGCACCATGTTCAACGTCAAGGATTCGGCTTCAGGCGAGGCCGAGGTGGTCCTCGCCAAGGGCTCCGTGGCGATGCAGGACAGCTTTGGCAACAACATGCTCCGCCTCCGCCCCGGCCAGAAGGCCTCCTGGGACTCATCCGACAAGGCCTTTGACGTTTCGGAAGTGCCTGTGGGCGACATCCTGCTCATCAAATACGGCGTGGTGTCCATCGTGGACGCCACGATTGAGGAAATAGTCTCGGAAATCGAGTCCCAGCTGGGCATCAGGATAATCATGGGAGAGAGCGACGGCACCGGTTCCGACAAACTCTACAACTTCAACTTCCTGAAGGATGCGACTCCGCAAAGCGTTGTGGAACTGCTGGGCTTCCTTTGCAAGGACAGGACATTCTCAATAGAGGAAAATATCATTTAACACACGATATGAAACGATTAACTAAACTGATTCCAATCATCGTCGTCCTTCTCCTGGGTAGCGGCGGAGTCCTTATGGCGCAGGACAGTTACAACCTGAACCTGAACCTCAAGGACGCCACCATCAAGGAGATAATCGACTCGTTCAAGCAGCAGACCGGCGTGGTTTTCTCGTCGGAAGCCTCCCTGCTTGACAAGAAGATCCCTGCGGTAAAGGTGTCCCTTTCCGGAGCCTCCCTCGACAAATGCGTCGAGGCCGTGTTTGCCGGCACCGGCGTCACCTACCGCGTCTCTGACAAGATGGTAGCCCTTTCGGGAAGCCCCAAGGCCCCCCAGGCTGCCCAGCAGGCATCCACCGGCAAAGGTCCCAGGGCCCGCACCGGTGTGGTAGTGGATTCCAACGGCGATCCCGTTCCCGGTGCCGCGGTCATGATTTCCGGAAAGACCACCGGAGCCGGACTGACCGACGAAAAAGGCCAGTTCTCGATTGTAGCCGCCGACAACGAGGACCTCTCGTTCATGTGCCTGGGATATGAGACCAGGACCATCAAGGCCAATTCCTCCGAGGTCAAGAGGGTCGTCCTCCGCGAGGACGCCGTGCTGCTGGAGGGAACGGTTGTCACCGCCCTCGGTATCAAGAGGGACGAGAAGGCCATCGGCTATTCGGTCACCAAGGTCGAGAGCGAAAAATTCGCAAACTCCGGAACCACCGGAAACTGGCTCAACGGTATGACCGGTCAGGTCGCCGGCCTCAACATCGACCGTACGAACAGCGGCCCCAACGGTTCCATGAGGGTCACGGTCCGTGGCGAGTCCACCGCCGACCTGGAGAACAACACCGCCCTGTTCGTGGTTGACGGCATCCCCATGTACAATACCTCCACCACATCCGATGCCGGCGGTGACGGCGATTCGTATGCGATCGACTACGGTAACGGTATCGCCGACATCGACCCGGACAACATCGAGAACGTAACCGTCCTGAAGGGTGCGGCCGCAACCGCCCTCTACGGTTCACAGGCGGCAAACGGCGCCATCATCATCACTACCAAGAGCGCTGAAAGGCAGGAATCCAACTTCCAGGTATCCGTCAAGTCCAGCTGGGCGATGGACAGGGTTCTCGCCTCGCCGGACCTCCAGTATGAATACGGACAGGGAAGCGACAGTCACGATTATTATTATTACCTCCCTTCATCTGCCGACGAAGATGTTAGCGGCCTTAACCCTAGGGCCGACTATTCCTCAACCGCCACCCTGGAACAGTGGGGCCCCAAGATGGACGGAACTCCTTATTATCAATACTATAACGAGAAGCTGGGCATAGGCGGACACATCGACGACCTGGGGAATTTCATCAGGGACGAGACGCCCTTCGTGAGCAAGGGTGACTGGTTCAAGAGATACTTCGAGACCGGTCTCACCGCCCAGAACTCCATAACCCTGTCCGGACGGTTCAACAAGGACAACAACATCAGGATCTCGGTTTCCGACAGCCGCCAGAATGGCATAGTTCCCAACTCGCCGTCCAACACCGACTACATCTCGGTCAAGACCAAGAACAACCTGACGAAGTGGATGACCCTTGAGAGTTCCATCAACTACAAGAGGACCGTCAACGGGAACATACCCACATCATCCGGATACGGTTCCACGGCCATAATGTACGGTCTGTGGTGCTATGCCCCGAATATCGACATGAACTGGGCAAAGAACTACTGGGCCAACAAGGATGCCGTCAAGCAGGATGCATCCCTCACCGGAGGCAAGAACAACGCCTACTTCCTGGCCAACGAGTGTATCAACGACCAGAAGAGGGACCGTATCTACGGCAATGTCAGGATGGACGCCGAAATCACCAAGGGTCTAACCCTGACGGTGCGTGGCGGTATCGATACCAACCACGACTTCCGTACCCAGAGGCAGGCCACTTCCACCCAGGCAAAGCCCGACGGATACTACCGCGAGCAGGTGGTGGATTCCAAACAGTACAGCGGCGACTTCCTCCTGCGCTATACCAGGAAGTTCGGCGAGTTTGACCTGACCGCCAACTTCGGAGGCAGCATGATCAACCGCAGCTACTCCCGCCATGACCAGTTTGCAGCCACGTTGAAGATTCCCGGGGTATATTCCCTGGCCAACTCCACATCGGACCTGAAGACATTCAACTCTTCCAATACCCGCCAGACCAATTCCCTGTACGGGCTGGTTTCACTGTCGTGGAAAAACGCCATCTTCCTTGACTTGACCGGCCGCAACGACTGGTCCAGCACCCTAAAGAAGGGATACAGGTCCTACTTCTACCCGTCGGTTTCCGGAAGTGTGGCCCTCAACGACCTCTTTGACTTCGGTCGTACCAACGGTCTCATCAACCTCCTGAAGATCAGGGCTTCCTGGGCCCAGGTCGGCCACGACACGGCTCCTTACCGCATTGTGGACTACCTCCAGACCACCGGCTTCCCCGGAACCGTCCAGATCCAGGGCACCAAGTCCAACACCGACATCCGTCCGGAGATAGTGACGTCCTGGGAAGTGGGTCTTGAATTGAAGATGTTCAAGAACCGCCTCTCGGTCGACGCCGCCTACTACGACCAGATCACCAAGGACCTTATCTCCCAGATGCCGATTTCCTACGCCAACGGTGTGAGCGGAATATACCTCAATGCCGGTTCCATCCGCAACAGGGGCGTGGAGCTCACCGTGAACGGGTCGTTGATCAAGACCAGGAACATCCTCTGGAAGGTCGGCGCCAACTGGACCATGAACCGGAACAGCGTCATCTCCCTCGGCGAGGGTATCGACTCCTGGATCGTGGCTTCCTACTCGACCCACGCCTACATGACGGCCTATGAGGGCGGAAGCCTGACCTGCATGTACGGCAAGGGCTACAAGAGGGCCCCGCAAGGTTCCACCGCCATCGATGCGGAAGGCAACATGGTGGACGTTTCCGGAATGATGCTCCTTGACAACCAGAACCTGCCCCAGACCGACCCCGAACTCTCGTTCCTCGGCGACTGCGCTCCCAAGTGGAAGGCCGGATTCAACACCAGCTTCAAGTGGAAGAATCTCACCCTCTCCATTGCGTTTGACGGCCAGTTGGGCGGCAACGTCTATTCCTATACCAGCTGGGTGCTCAACTACCGCGGAAAAGGCGTCAAGACCGTCGAAGGTCGTGAAGGCGGGATGGTCCCGGTTGGCGTAAGGGAAACCCCCGACGGCAACTTCGTCATCAACACCGATGCAATTTCCAAGGAGAATATCGCCACCTACTACCACTGCCTATATGAGCAGACAAACGCCGAAGCCCACTTTGTCAGCACACAGTTCCTCAAGCTGCGCAACGTCAGCATCGAGTACAAGCTTCCGAAGAAACTGCTAGCCAAGACCAAGGTCATCTCCAGCGCTTCCATCACCCTGTACGGATCAAACCTGTACTGCTGGACCAAGTTTCCCGGCTTTGACCCCGAAGGCGTAACCATGAGGGGCTCGGCCGTCATCCCCGGCTTCGACATACTCCAGATGCCTCGTCCTGCACAGTTCGGAGCAACCCTAAACTTAGTATTCTAACGGAAGGAGGACAAGATAATGAAAAAGCTTACGATATTATTCACTGCGATTTCCTTCGCATTCCTGTTCCAAGGATGCTCCTTCGACGAGATGAGCAAGAACCCGTACGCACTGTACGAGGCTCCGGCGGAGTCCTTTGTACAGCCCATACTGTTCAAGACCGAATATTACCTCTGCAGCGTTTTCCGCAGCACTACGGCGCACCTGATGCAGTACGCGGTGTCCACCTCATCTGAGGTCACCTCCAGGATCGTCGCCAACTACAACATCCCGGAAGGAACCTCGGACGATGTCTGGACACGCCTTTACATCCAGTACGGAAACGCCGTCAAGATGTATGAGGTGGCCGTGAAGGAGGACAGCAAGTCAATGCAGGCCGTCGCCCTCATCCTGCGCTCCATGCTCATGATGACCATCACCGATACCTACGGCAACGTGCCCTGCACCGATGCCGGTCTTATCTCGCTGGAAGGCGCGGACAGCAAGAAGTACACCACCAGGTACGACACCCAGAAGAGCATCTACCAGAAGATCATCATCAACCTGGAAGAGGCCAATGAACTTCTCTCCCAGAGCGAGAAGACACGCTTCTCCGAACTCTGCGACAAGACGTTCGGCGGTGACCTGGACAAATGGCGCCGCTTTGGCAACTCCCTTTACGCAAGGGCCCTCCTCCGCATCGCCATGAAGGTGATCGAGGAAGACGGAGGCCTGTTCGTCCTGGATGACGACAAATGGGAGGCGGTTGACGTCAAGAACAAGCTTGCCGAACTTTACAACTGCTTCATCACCGGAGGCGGCGAGTATCCCATGATGCGCGGCCGCGAAGACTGCGCCAGGGTTCCCTTCGACAAGGACAACGAGGTGGCCCAGACGCCCTTCTATTCCATCACGAGCGGTAACTGGAACAACTGCGCCGCATGCGACGTGCTCGTCCGCAGGATGCTGGACACCACCGAGAGGGTCGACTCGGACGGACAGGTCTATTATGCATACCGCAGCTCGGCCAACGGTGGCCACCAGGAAGACCCGCGCTACGACGCCTACTGGAAAAAGACCAACGGCGCCCCTACCCAGATGCTCAGCGCAGCCTCCTCCCGCTTCTTCGCAAGCACGGACCACAAATCCTCTTCGGGTAACTCCCTCATCGGCAGGATGCCTGACGGAAACCTTGTCAGCGGCATCACCGGCAAGGTCTATGACCTGAAGAACGCTCCGTTCTATTCCCTGATGAACTACTCGGAGATCTGCTTCATTTTCGCCGAGGCGGGTGCAAGGGGATGGATTCCCGCAGCAGCGGGCCTTGGAACCTACCTGGCCCTCTTCAAGGACGGCATCACCGAGAGCATCCTCGAATGGAATCCGTATGTAAACTACGACAGTCCGGAAGTGATTGAGTTTGTGAACCATGTATCCAACGGAGAGCTTTTCAGCGGTGCCACCTTCTTCTCCGGCAATGCCGTGGAGGCCATCCTTACCCAGAAATGGGTGTCGATGTACTTCGTTGGCGTGGAATCATGGGCCGACTACCGCCGTACCGGATATCCCCTCCTCAAGACCAACGGCCCTGCAGCCAGCAACAAGGGTATCCTTCCCACCCGCCTGCGCTATCCTTCCGACGAAGCCTACCGCAACGTGGAATACTACAAGGAGGCCCTGGACAGCTGGCTTGACGGAACCAACAACATCCAGACGGATGTCTGGTGGGCCGACACCAAGGAAAGCCGTGAGACAAGACTTCTTGGAAGACAATAAAAACATGATGGGTCTATGAAACGTTACATTATATTCATGCTTATCGCGGCCTTCGCCGCATCAGCCTGCCAGGAAAAGGAACTCTCCCCCAGGGAGAAGCTCGACAGCCTTCCCAGGACCCAGCTCGAAGTGAGCTACTCGGTGTCCGGGCAGGATATCTCCGCCCTCAACTGGTCTTCCTCTCCCCGTGTGCAGGAAATCGATGTCACCATCAATGACGACAACCTGCGCTGGAACCTGGAATCCAACCGCGAGTGGTGCAAGGTCCGGGAAGGAGAGCACAGGGGCAGCGGAAAGGTCGTCCTTGAAATCGCCGGCAACGAGGACTTCGATCCGCGCGAGGAGGCCACCCTCACCTTTGTGGCGGGAGACTTCCGGGGATACCGCATCAAGGCCAACCAGAGTGCTGCCGCATTCATAGTAGGCCAGCCTTTCTTCATCAGCGGGAAAGGCAGCCAGCAGTTCTCCGTCAACGTAACCACCGTAGAAGGAACTCAATGGACAGTTTCTTCCGACAGCTGGATTACGGTAGAGTCGCCGGGGCCCGGCAATTCGACGGACGGTTTCACCACCACCCAGCTGAACTTCACGGTCCAGGAGAACAGCTCTCCCACCAGGTACGGGACCATAACCCTTTCCTCCGGCAGCGAGACAGGGGCCATCCACGTATCCCAGTTCGGGTCCGAACTCCAGTACAACTCCGAGACCGGCGATATATTCTTCCCCAAGGGCAAGCCGGCCGTCCTGTCGTTCCTTGCCCCGAAGTATACCATCAGCTCGATCGATGTACCGTCTTTCGCCTCGGTTGAAATCGACAACGGCGATGACAACAGCGAAACCGCTGCGGTCACCATCACCCTCGAGGACAACCTCAGCGACTGTTCCGAAATGCGTTCTGCGGACATTTCCCTCCACCTCTCAAACGTCTCTGCTTCGGTCGTTTCCCTTCCCACCGTCCAGCAGGATTACACTGCGGCCAACGGTCTGTTGACCGGTCCTGGCCTCGTGAGGTTCGCCCAGGCGGTCAATGCGGGTGAAAGCACCGCCGACTGGGAGAAAAACGGCAAGGTGGTGCTCCTGCAGGACATCGACATGAACGGTATTGAAGGCTGGACAGGCATTGGAACGGAGGAGCATCCCTTCTCCGGGTCAATCGACGGCGGCGGCTTTGCGGTGTACAACCTGAAAAAGGCCAGTTCCGGAATCTTCAACATAGTCAAGGACGCCACCATCAGCAACCTCGCCCTGGGCAAGGGAAGCGTGATTTACAACTCTGCTTCATTCCCTTCCCGGGCCTGCCTGGGCGGTATTGCCAACCGCGCCACCGGAACCACGTTCAGCAACTGCACCCTTATAGGTTCGATTGAAATGGCCGGTTCTTCCGAATCCGAATCCGGAATCTACGCCGGCGGAATCGTGGGATGGTGCGACGCTTCCAGCAAGATAACCTCCTGCAAGAATAACGGAAACGCCATCCTTTCAACCACCAACTCCGGCGAAAGCGTGGGATATCTGGGCGGTATGGTCGGAACCACCGACGGAGAGGTCTCCAACTGCGAAATGTCAGGATCCCTCAAGCAGTCTTCCGCTCTTGGAATGGTCAGGGTCGGAGGCATCATGGGCCTGGTCACTTCTGCCACAAAGATTTCCGTGAACGCCTTCCTCGGTGATATCACCGTGGCCGGCAACGCGGTCAACCTCGACATCGGCGGCCTGTACGGACTCCTCAGTGACGGTTCCCTGACCATGGACAATGCCAACGACAAGTCCCTCTCCATGGGAACCATAACCCTCACCAAGTACCAGTCCGGGGCCGACACCAGGGTTTACGCCGGTGGAATACTGGGACGTGCGGCCGGTGGCACCACCATCAATATCAACGGCTACACCCTCCAGACCAACATCGAAATCGCGGAGGCCGGGGCCATAACCAGCTGGGTCCTGGCGACCGGAGGGGCTCTGGGAGGATGCGATTTCTCCGAGCCAGCCTCTTCGGTCACGCTCACGGGGCTTGTCAACCAGGGAGCCACCTCCATACAGTGGACAGCCAGCACCAAGTCGCAGTCCCGCCACGGCTATCTGGGCGGCATCGCCGGGTTCCTTAAAGGCCCCGCAACAATCAAGGACTGCACCAACGAGGCTACCATCGGAAAAGCCGGAAACAACAACGACACCTCTTCCAACGACTTCTTCAAGATGGTCGGAGGCATAGTGGCTGGCGGAGACGGCGGAGACATGAGCTTCGATAACTGCATCAACAAGGGCGTCCTTTACAACGGCCACTACAGCAACCGTCGTCCCAAGACGGTCTATCAGGGCTATTACGCCACAATGGGCACCGCCGGAATCATCGGTGCATTCGAATACACGCCCTCGGCGTCCACTAACAAGCTTACGATCACCAATTGCACCAACCTGACAGTTGTGGGGGCATACCGCGGGTACACCGCCGGAATGGTATGCTATGCCAAGAACGCCACCATAACGGGCTGCTCTTCAAGGGGTGACATGGGCTTGTACAACGCCTCGCACAAGGGCGGAATCGCCTCTGCCCTGGAAGGAGACTGCACAATATCCAACTGTGAGGTCAAGTGCAGCATCCACTCCCTCAGCCAGGGTGGTGCCACAGGAAGCCCCGGCGGCATCCTTTCCATCGACCTCAACGGTGACGAGACCGGCAATCTTGCCTCAGGCGTAACCACCGGGGTAACCATTGAGAACTGCTCATACTTCGGAACCCTTGACGGGGCCGGCACCCCGACCAACGGCGGAATCGTGGGCGTTGCCACCGACAACACCGTCATCCGCAACTGCAAGTTCGGCGGCGTACAGCAGGGAGCCGATGTCTCCGAAAACAATGTTGAAGGCCTGGTCACCGGCAACGGTAAAGGCCAGATTTCCGGAATAACTTACTGGAACGGCAGTTAGAAATGAGAAAGTATCTGTCTATCATAGCTGCATTGCTCCTTGCCGCAGCCTGCGGCAAGGAGCCGCAGCCTTCTCCCTCGCCGGGGCCGACACCCACTCCCACTCCCTCCAATGCCACCATCAGCGGCACCGTGGTCGGGAGTGACGGGAAAGCCCTTGCAGGAGTGGTGGTATCCGACGGGCTCAATTGCGTAAAGACCGGCTCGGACGGCACATTCTACCTTGCCTCCGACCTCGAGAACACCGACTATGTATTCGTTTCCACGCCCAAGGATTACTCCGCTCCCGTTGTGAACGGCATCGCGGTGTTCTGGAAGTTCCTCAGGGACCTTCCCCAGTCCGGCGGCAAATACAAGGACGTCAAGTTCACCCTGAACAAGATAGCCAACCCGGACAGGTTCTCCATGGTCATCTACGGCGATCCCCAGCCCAGGGCCTCCGGAGCCGGATATGACAAGCTGGCCTACCATTCCCTTGACTGCTGCGACGACATGTACCGCGACATGAAGGAATATGTCCAGGGCCAGGGCGACAGGAAGATCTACGGAATGGGCCTGGGCGACATAGTCCACCGGGCCATGAGCCTGCTTCCGCGCTACAAAAACGGAATGGAAAGCACCGGCATAGCCACATACAGCGTACTGGGGAACCACGACCATGATCCCGACAACATGGTGGGCGACCGCGACGCTGCCAGGACATTCGAGTCGCATATGGGTCCGGTCAACTATTCTTTCAACATAGGTGACTACCACATCATCTGCGTGGACAACATGATCGTCACCAAGTTCGACGAAAAAGGATATATCTCGGACGACTGCGCCACAGGCCTTACCGACGATATCTGGAAATGGGTGCAGAACGACCTGGCACTGGTTCCCGAGACGGCTCCGCTTATGATCTGCGCCCACTCCCCCATGTTCCGCAGGAGCGGCGGCGTCGAGACCAAGGGAAGCCATCTCGCCGACCTTCGTGCCCTGGTTTCAAGGCATCCTTCGGTGCTTCACTGGGCTGGACATCACCATTCCTCATTCAATTATGCGGGAGACCCGGTTATTGAGAGCCATACCGTGACCCGGGTCACCGGGGAGCTTTGGACCAACGAATACATCGGAAGCAACGGTACCCCAAGGGGTTACATAATCCTCGACTACGATGCCGGAGACGTTAAATGGAAATTCAAGCCCATCTATTACCAGACCGGCGCCTTCACCGGGACCAACGGCGGCGGAGGCAAGCAGCCCGAATACAAGTACCGCGACTGGGATTACGACGCTTCCGGAAGGGCCATTATGAGGGCTACCGGAAAACCTCTCGACGACAGCTACCAGATGCAGGTCTTCGGTCCGGAAGTATATGGCGACGGTTACCTCTACGTCAACGTTTTCCTCTGGGACGAGAAGTGGGGAAAGCCCAAGTTCGCCCATGACGGCTCACTCCAGCCCATGGCCCTGGTAACCGACAAGACCAAGAAGTTCCCTTGGTGCTACAAGGAGATCCGGGAATTCTACAAGACCAACAATTCTGTCCTGGCGGATGCTGACTACAGTTTCTCGGCAAACAGTACGGACTCGATGTTCAGGGTATTCGTATCCGAGCTGCACGGCAGCGGAACCGTCAGCGTCAACGACCGCTTTGGTAACACATTCACATCAGTCGTTACATGGTAATGAAAAGATTTACAATTATTTCACTGCTCCTTTCCCTGACTTTTGCGGCCGGGGCCCAAGGCATCGGCTCGGTAAAGGAGTTTCAGGAATTCATAGCCGACTGCAACGGCGGAAGCGACCTTTCCCGCTGGGTCAACGCCGACTCGGTGATTGTCCTCACGGCCGACCTTGACCTTTCCAAGGTGAAAAAGCTGGACGCCATCGCCTCCTTCGGGGGACGTTTCGACGGTGGAGGACACCGCATTGTCGGCTGGAAGACCGACCACGGCCTCTTCCATGAAATCCAGTACGGCGGTGTAGTCAAGGGGATAATCATAGACAAGACCTGCTCCATGAAGGTCACCAGCAAGACCACCGAATTCGCACTTGGCTTTATTGCCGACATAAACAACGGGCAGATAGAGAATTGCGAGAACCACGCCCCCATCACCCATAAGTCGGGCTATACCTCCAATGCCGTATACATCGGCGGTATAGCCGGGCAGAACGGCTACGTGGTCCTGTCCTGCACCAACACCGGAAACATCTCCTCCGACGTCAACGGAGAGCAGAGGGCCGACCTTCCGGCGGGCGTGGGAGGCATCTTCGGAGGACCGTCCAAGAAGGTCCTGGTGGGAGCAACCGCCGCCCGATGCACCAACACCGGAAACATCTACGTCAACAGTTGCATAAACGCCGTCTATGCCGGCGGCATCGGAGGGAACTCTGCCGCCTGTACAATTAAATACAGCATCAACAGGGGCTCTGTAAAGGCCGAAAGCCGTCTTTCCGACGAGGGGGTCAACAAGACCACCAGCCGCGTGGGAGGCATAGTGGGCCAATCCAAGAGTGACATCCTCACCTGTGACAATTTCGGGGATGTAACATCCCTTGGCACAGGCGGTTCCAATACCGGAGGCATAGTTGGCATGCCCCATGCCGCAATGGTGATTGCCGACTGCATGAACTTTGGCGCGGTGACCTCCAAGGGCGAGCTTCCCTCGCAGACCGGAGGCATAGCCGGAGTGGCCGGACGCCCGGTACACTTTGTGGGATGTGTCAATTACGGAGCTGTCACCTTCGACGGAATCAGCTCGCGCTCAAGGAGTTGCGCCGGAGGTATAGTGGGTTCGACCTATGTCACCAAGGACGCCGCGTCCGGGGCCTATATCCGCCACTGCTTCAACCACGGCCTGGTCAAGGCATCGAACGGTGGAAACAAGTACGACGCCACCAACAACAACTGCATCCATGCAGGCGGCATAGTGGGATACTTCGGCTGCAGGAACGACATCCGCGGCCAGGTTACCGACAACGGCAACGACGGTCCCGTCTCCTGCCCTTCCGGGCGCAGGGGCGAAATAGCCGCATGGTCCGATGTCAAACCCACCGGAAGCTGGCCTGACGACATCGCAGTCAAGGCCGCAAAGCCCGCACCCGGCGCCCCCACCATCACAGGTGTGGTGAAAACCCCTGAAGGACAGCCTCTTAAAGGTATACCCGTTACAGACGGCGTGCAGGTTACTACTACCGCAGCCGACGGCTCGTACTCCCTTGTAAGCGACCTCTCCAAGGTGAAATTCGTATCGCTGAGTCTTCCAACCAACGTACGGATTCCCTCCAGGAACAGCCTCCCGCAGTTTTTCAAGAGGATCGAGAGATATTCCGACGCTGTAAGGGCCGACTTCACCCTGGAAACCAGGCCCCCTTACGAAGACTATACCGTGATAATGATCGCCGATCCGCAGGTCCGTCCTTACGGCGTGGACAATTCCATGGAGACATGGGTGAGGGACGTTGCTCCCGACGCCGAAGCCTTCAGGGCCTCCTGCACCGGCGACGTCTTTTCCATAAACCTCGGCGACCTGGTGTACAATTACATGTATGCCTGGGATGACTACCTGGACGGTGCCGCACAGGTCAAATGCCCCACTTTCAATGTTATAGGCAATCACGACTACGACCAGGCCAACCTCTTTGAGACCGCCTTCGGCAATGTCCATTACGAGAGCTACGTGGGTCCGGACCATTTCTCCTTCGACCTTGGAAAGATCCACTACGTGGTGGTCAACACCATTCTCTACGACAGGAAGAACGCCCGGCAGAGTTACCACTACGGCCTTGACGATGACACCATGACCTGGCTGGAGAACGACCTCGCGCTGGTGCCCAGGGACAGGATAATCGTAACCTGCTCGCATTCCTCTCCGTTCAAGCATCCGGGGACCAGCCCCAACGGCTCCCACGGCGTGTATAACCTCAACTACTCCAAGTACTTGAAGCTCCTGTCGTCTTTCAAGGAGGTTTATGCATGGAACGGCCATTACCACAAGAATTTCTACTATAACTATGCAGGCAAGAATGTACGGCACGGAGCTTCCAACATCCAGGACATAAGCGTTGCCCGCTGTACCGGAGCCCTGAGATTGAACAAATACTTCAGCGCCCACGGCGAGCCGCAGGGATACATGGTGATGGAGGTCCGCGGAGACGACATCTCATGGTACTACAAGCCTGTGGGAAGGGACGGCTCCTGGCAGATGAAGGCCTATCCCCCTTCCAGGACCGGCGACGGAACCGTCCTGGCCAACATCTGGAACTGGTCTGAGGGCTGGAGCATACCCGAGTGGTACGAAGGCGGGACCAGGGTGGCCGCAATGGAAGAGACCACCATGATCGACCCTGATTACCAGATTATTTATGACGGTGTGACCAACAAGACCACCCGCAAGTACTGCACCCCTGCCGAGGCCCGTATGTGGAAGGTCACACCCACTCCCGGGGCAACCGGCGGAGAAATCAGGGTAACCGACATGTTCGGCAAGACTTACACCCAGACCATATCATGGCAATAACCAAAACAACTATACATATTATGACCAACGACAGAATGACAGATGCCCTGCGGTATGTCCGGCCTGCAGTACGCATCCGCGACCTGAACCTTGAAACAAGTTTCATGTCGCCACAACTTCCGGACTACACTGAAATAGAGGAGGAATGGTAATGAAAAAGATCCTGACCCTTTGCCTCGGAGCAGCGGTGCTGCTCGCGGGCTGCGCCAAGGAGATCGACTCTCCCAAGGCCACCATCGGAAAGACGGTCATTACCGTCTCCACCCCCCAGACCAAGACATCGTTCGGTGAACTGGACGGAACCAAGCGCCCTGTGTATTGGGCAAGCGGCGACAAGATTGCCGTCAACGGAGTCACTTCGGCAGCCGTTCCCGCCGATGCCGTTGGCACCGCATCAGCCGAGTTCACCTTTGAAGGTGTCCTTGAGACCCCTTACAAGATCGTCTATCCCTCAACCATTTGGAAAGACGCTTCCACCATCACCCTCCCCGCAGTGGCAACCAGCGGAGTGGTTCCTCTCATAGGATACAGCGCCGACAATGCCAACGCCGACCTCACCGCGGGTACCGCCGTTGTGAAGATCTCCGTGAAGGCCGCGGCCGCCACTCCGGCCGCAGCTCCCGACACCGACCCGCTGAGCTACATCCAGATTTCAGCCGACAACCGCCTCAGCGGCGACTTCTCGGTTGATTTTGAGAGCGGCGCACTCACCCCTGCAGCCAGCCCCGCCGACAAAGACAAATCCGTTTCTGTCAGCACAAGTGTCACCCTTGGCGACACTCCCGTGGAGTACTACATCCCCGTTCCTGCAGGAACCTATTCCTTCACGGTGAAGATTGCCGACAAGGCAGGCCACTTCATGGAAAAGACCACCACCTCGGCCAAGACCCTGGTGGCAGGCCAGATTTCGGCCTTCCCCGTGATCGAGTTTGTCCCGACCGGCACCCAGATCGACGCGGAAATCCATAATGCAGCCGAGCTCATCGCCTTTGCAAAGGATTGGAATTCAGAGAAATGGCCCGTGAGCGCCATCGCCAAGGTGGTTGAGGACATTGTCTTTGACGAGACCTCCTCGGCCGAGTTCAACGCCACCGGCGGTATCGGAAACATCATCAGTGACGACAATACCAACTATTTCAACGGCGACTTCGACGGAGGAGACCACACCATCTCCGGCCTTGCTGCCAGTGTTCCGCTGTTCGCCTACACCGGCAGCGCTGGAATAGTCCACAACGTCAAGATAGCCCAATCCACAACCCTTACCGTTCCTGCAGGGGCAAATGGCCAGTTCGGCATGATTGTGGGACGCCACAAGGGTGCTCTCAAGAATTGCGAGAGCGCAGGTAAACTCGTGATCCAGAACATCGACGCGGAAGATACCCAGTACTATGGAGGCCTTGTTGGACGCAGCGCGGGCGGTTCTATAGAGAACTGCAGCATGACGGGTGAGGTCAGCTATACGGGAGATGCCACTGCAAATTCCGGCTTTACCGCTTATATCGGCGGCTTGACCGGGACGGTGGAAAGCGGCGCTTCCGTAAAGACATCCAAGTTCGGCGGAAAAATCTTTATCGGAGACCCGTCAAGTTCAGAAGCCGGGCCTAATATGACTGGAAAATACTTGAACATAGGCGGTATTTCCGGCAGCATCCACTCGGAAGCCAAGTCTGAAATCAGTGGTTGCGAGACTTTGGAAGGATCGGCCATCACTGTTCAGGGCGTCATGAAGACAAGGACCGGCGGCATTGTGGGCTATGCAAATGATGCCGACTCTCAGGTATCGGATTGCGTGAACCGGGCTCCGCTATCCTTTGCTTCCAGTGGTGCGCGTGGTGATACCACTCCTACTTACTTAGGTGGAGTTGTGGGAGAAAGTGCTTCCGACATTACCGGCTGCACCAACTACGGAAGTATTTCGTCCGTGTGCAACAGTACCACCGTTGGCCTCGGAGGAATCGTTTCCACAGCATTCTGCAATGTCAAGGACTGCATCAATGAAGTGACCGGAACCATTACCCGCACCTGCCAGCTGGCCAACGGCCAGTCCAACCGCTACAACGCCCTTGGTGGAATAGTGGCTCAGCTGAAAAATGAATCCGGCTCCATGCTGGTCGAGAACTGCGAGAACAAGGCTGCCATTACCCATAACACCCCGGGATCGCAAGCCCTCACAACACAAAGCCTCGGAGGAATTGTAGGGAAGAATGAATATACCAGTTCCCTGACAATAACAGGTTGCAAGAACAGCGGTAAGCTATATGCGGAAGACAAGACCAATACAACCGCATACTACCTTACAGCCCTGGGAGGCATTCTTGGCAGTTCCAAGGGGGCTACCACCATCGATGATTGCCATAATTCAGCTGAAGTAAACTGTTATTATAACAAAAAAACGGCCAACCGCAACTCCTTTGTCGGAGGTATTGCAGGATTGATAGCCACTTATGCTACTGCTACTGGAAAGGTGGGACTGGTAAATGTTGCAGGTATAGCCGGCGTCACCATCAAGGACTGCACACACGCCGGAAAGATCCACAACCAGAACTACAACAATACGCTCAACACCACAGGCAGCCCCTTCGCAGGCGGCATAGCAGGTGGGATTTATGGAACCGCCGACAGCAAGGCCATGATTTCCGGCTGCACCGCAACCCCGAGCGAGATGTACATGCAGAGGGGGCACCTCGGCGGCATTGCCGGTTATATCCAGGATGTCAACATGACAAACTGTGTCATGGATGGAAAGTCCACCTCAGCCAACAACAACTCAATGTATCTGGCCGGCCTGGCAGCCTGGTCGGTGGCATCCGCACTCAATAACTGCACGGTCGACGGAAGCGAACTGGGCGTTCCCCAGAATGTGGCCGGATTAGTGGGAATCCTTAATGCCACGTCTACGATCACCGCATGCAAAGCCAAAGGCGTCACCCTTACCACCGGTACCCTCGACACCGAGTCAGCCGTCGCCCTTGACGCAGCCGTATTCGTATCCAATGCCGAGGCTGGAGCAAAGATTACAGACTGCGGCGCTTCCGGAACTCTTGATGGTGACGCTATCTCTATGGATTCTAGATTCATCACCACTGATGCCGGTGCTGTCGTAAGCGGTACGTACATTATCTCCGAGTAACCCTTGCCCTTTGCACAATCGGGCGAGTTTTAACGTCTTTTCGGTCCCGCTCGTGACAGTCGTGTCACGGACGGGACTGATTCGTTTGAGAATCGGTCCCGCTCATGCAAACCGGTGCCGCCAGCAGAGGATTTTTGGAGAAATCCAGGGAAATGCCTACCTTGCGGCATGGCTGAAAGAATCATTTATTTTGCCGGAGGATGCTTCTGGGGGGTGGAGCATTTCTTCCAGGGCGTGGACGGTGTCCTGGAGACTACCCCCGGTTACGCAAACGGCAACATTGGAAGGGCGCCTTCCTATGAGGAAGTATACACCGACCGGACCGGCTTTGCGGAGACCGTCCGCATAAAGTACAATCCCGCCCGGATCGGCCTCCCGGACCTCGTGGACCTGTATTTCACCATAATCGATCCTCTTTCCCAGAACAAACAGGGCCCCGACGAAGGCACC
>JAEEGL011929112.1_pt1 | contig 17257 bp, 15 predicted proteins | sample 9134231 | NCBI WGS metagenome assembly JAEEGL01 (sample SAMN16246548, study PRJNA631951) | gut metagenome | biome: gut microbiome; feature: rumen; material: fiber-attached | host: Bos | place: Iran: Karaj | collected 2018-10
TCAAATACGATTGTGGCACTAATCTTATCTCCGTATTCTGCTTTTAAATTATCAATAATAGGTCTAGCTTGACCATCTTTTTCTGTATCAAACCAGATGGAAGCCATATTAATCTTTTCAATGTCATAAAGGTGAGCAAATGCTTCTTCTGTCATGATAGCTTCTCTACCTTCATTATTAGTTGATTGCATAAATCCAGTAATTAGATATTTATATTCTTGATCACCAAATACCATTTTAATAGTATCGCCTTTTTTATATCCATACTTTTTAGCATATTTTCCTGAAATTACTATTTCATTATGATGCATTGGAAGACTTCCTGAATATACACAATCTGTATTGTCATATCTAGTTGTATCATCGATTGCCATAGTATAGAATCCTAAATAATTTTCATCATAAATTGTTGTACCTGTAACTACTCTAATAGTTTCTGGTTTTACGTTTTCTGTGTTTTCTAACTTTTGATATACTTCATCTCTAATAGATGAATCTACAGCTACTACACCATTACATAATTCACTAGTAAGTAGACTTAATTTAGGTTTAACACTAAAGTTTTGGAACATTATAAATGCAATAATCATTAGGAAACTCAAAAACATTACTACTACAAAACTAATAATATTTTGTTTTAAATTCTTGAATGTATTTTTGATTGATAATCCCATATTTAAGCCCATTCTTGACTTATCAAGTGGTGCATGATTTTTCTTAAATGAATGATTTGCTACACCATCTCTTAAAGCTACGATTGGCTCAATCTTCTTTAATTTTCTGCTTGAGAATAATGTAATTAATATTACAAATATAGGTATAATTATTATTGTTAGAATTGTTGCGAATAAACTAAATCCAGTACAATAAGGAATACCTGATTGAGCTACTAACATTGGAGTAATAATGTTCATAAATAGATGTCCAAGCACTACTCCAATAATTAGAGAAATTATTGTGATTAATCCAAATTGAACTAATAAGCTTCTTCTTAGATCTTTTGAAGTATAACCCATAGCTTTTAAAGCTCCAAGGCTCTTCATATTTTCTTTTACATAATTTGATATATTATTAAATATCATCAAAAGTACAATTAATATTACTACTATTGCAGTAAGTAAGAATGATATAAAGAAGATCATTGAAATAAATGTACGTGCGTTTAGTGTCGTTGCTAGTGAATGACTTCCTAGAAGTGCTCCTGTTTCAACAAAAATCTTGTTTTCAAATCTTGAGTTTGTAATATCAATATCAACGCCATCTTTATAATTAACATTAACCATGAAACCTTTTGTATCTGGGTTATCAGTTAATAATTGATTATACATTTCATCACTTACAACAAATAAATATAAATTCATATTGTAACTACCAGCATCAATATTATGAATATATCCTCTAATAGTAAATGTATAAGATTGTTTAGGATAATCTATAGTATAAGTATCTCCTATATTAAATTTACCACCTGTATGAATATGATTAGGTAGATAAATATAATTTTCTGTGATTGATGTATCTTCTTTTAATATTTCTGTTTTGCCGATCTCCTTATTAAAAATAGAACTATTACCAAAAAGCACATATGGCGTTACTTTTCCTCCGTTAAATTCTACATCTGTTTGATAAGTTAATATATCTGTATATTCATAACTTTCTACTTCATCTATATTCATTATGCTATCAATATATGCTTTATCAACATCTTTAGCATCTGAACAAGAATATAAGTATCCATTACTTGTATTTAATCTTTTTGCTTCTTTATTCGCATTTTTAGAATAATCATTTGATAAAATGAATGATAAGCAAATAAACATAGAAGCTATTGTGATTAATAAAAGGATACAAATAGACAAACCTTTATTCTTTCTTATGTTTGACTTTGCTAGTAATACACTCTTCATATTACCACCCCATCATATTTAAGAAATCTCTAAGTTTTTGGTGACGCTCCTTATCACCTGATACATATTTGCCTAAATCGCATACTCCAGCGATTTCGCCGTCCTTTAAGTATATAATTCTATTGCCACGTCTTGCACTAGACATATCATGTGTAACCATAACAATGGATTGTCCATTATTATTACAATTAGTTAAAGTGTCAAGTACATCCTTACCAGTTTTAGAGTTTAAAGCACCTGTTGGTTCATCAGCGAAAACTAATTTTGGTGAATTAATTAATGCTCTAGCAATACCTACTCTTTGTGCTTCTCCACCTGATAATTGCGATGGGAATTTATTCCATAATTCTTCATTAATATCAACACTAATTAATAAAGCCTTTGCTTTTTGAACTACTTCTTTTTTATTTTTATTTACAAGTAGTCCAGATACTAATACATTATCTAAAACACTCATAGAATCAATTAGATAAGTTTGTTGGAAGACAAATCCACAATTTTCTCTTCTAAAATATGCTAGTTCATCAATTGACATGTCAGTTATTTCGCTTCCATTAAAATTGATCTTACCAAGAGTTGGTTTATCCATACCGCTTAAAGAATATAGTAGTGTAGATTTACCAGCACCACTTGCCCCCATGATAATTGTGAAATCTCCTTCATAAATTTCTAAATCTAAATTTTTAAGTACATGTTGTTGTAAGCCATTATTAGAAAATGATTTACAAAGTTTGTCAGTTTTAATAATATTTTTCATAATCTTCAACTCCTTACAACTACTATAATACTCATATTTTCCTTAACTATCTTTAATTAACTCTTAAATAATTCTTAAATCGTACGAATATATATTTTTGCTCCAAAACCAGGCTTGCTATTGTATAATTCTAGCTTACCATTCATCTTATCAATAAAATAATTTGCTAGATGTAGGCCAAGTCCTGCACCATCTTCATCTTTTACATTAGAACCTCTTTTATACTTTTCTTTAAGTAGATTAACTTCTTCATCAGGTACTCCTGGTCCAAAGTCTCTAATATCTAGCATGATAAATTCATCTACCATACTTATATTTATTTCTATATTAGTATTTGCATACTTATATGAATTAGTAAATATATTATCTAAAGTTTGTTGCATACGCATTTTATCTATATATATATTACAATTTGGAATAGTAAATTCGTTTAATTTCTTTAAATAATCTGAATTCTTAATTAAAGTATATAAAATATCTGAATTATAATTAGAAGGATTAACATCTATTTCCGTTATTTCGTTAATAGATGAATTAAATAAATTATCTACTAATACTTTAATTTGATCTGTTTTAACATTAATTTGATTAAAATATTCTTTAGTATTATTATCCTTAGATATTTCATAACCTATTTCACTTGTTGATTTAATAGATGCGATAGGTGTTTTAATATCATGACTTAATTTTGCGATGATTTCTTTTTTATCATCATTAGCTTTCTTTTCAGCAATCCTAGCTTTTTTAAGTTCACTACGCATTAAATCAAAGGATTCTGTAAAGGAACCAAATACATGCTTTCTATCCATATATAGTGGCATATCTAAATTCCCTTGAGCAACTCTTGTCGCAAATCCGCTTAATTCATTAAATGGCTTAACTAGCGTTTTATCCATATGATAGAAATAACTAATAAATATTAAAAATTGAATTGTTGAAATAACTACTATTACAATAATGATGTAACCCTTTGTGTTATTTAATAATTTATTTGTTTGGTTTTCTATTAATATTTTTCCTACAACATTATCACTAACAGTTACATCTAAAATAATATCGTTATTCTTTATTGCATCATTTATAGACTCTGATTTAGCATGACTAGATTTATAAATAACTGTTTCATTGTTATCTATTACAGTATATTCTAAAATATCTAAATATTTAGAATCATCTCCATAATTTTCTTCAACTGTTCTTACTATTCTATTAATAGTTACTGTATCTTGTTTAATAGAGCTTACCCTATTAATAGCTAAAATACATACAACTAATTCTATGATAAATAGTAATAGAAGTGTTCCCATTACATCTCCTTTTTTCATTTAGATTCACCTTCAAATCTATATCCTTCCTTCCATACAGTAATGATATATTTTGGATTATTAGGATCGTTTTCTATAGCTTCTCTTATCTTTCTAATATGAACATTTAAAGTACCATCTTGCGTGAATTTATCTTGCCATACATTAATAAATAATTCATCTTTAGATACTAAACGCTTAGCGTTATTAGACAAATACATTAATAATTTAACTTCGATACTTGTTAGTTTTACTTGTTTATTATCAACATATACTTCTTTATTAAGATAATCTATTCTTAAATGTCCATCATTAAAATCTTTAGTTTCGTCTTTTTTAAATCTTTTTAAAACAGCTTTAACTTTAGCAAGTAATACACCTAGTGAATATGGTTTTTCTACATAATCATCTCCACCTATATTTAGCGCAATTATTTTATCGTCATCTGTATTTCTAGCTGAAACAAAGATAATAGGAATATTTGTTGTATTTCTTAATTCTTTACATAGATTAAAACCAGTACCATCTTTTAAGTTGATGTCTAAAAGAATTAATTCTACTTCATTTTCTTTTAAGAAATCTAAGCAATCTTTAGAAGAATATAGGGCAATTGTATTAACTTCAAAAAGGTTAAAATAATCCCTAGTACTATTTGCTAACATTTCTTCATCATCTACTATTAAGCAATCATATTTCATATAGATACCTCCTACTAAATATATTGTATAATAATTATTTTAAGAAATCTTTAAATATTTCTTAATTATAAGAAAAAATCCCTATGGTTTAGGGATTATTTTTCTTCATCAGTTTTTTCTTCTTCTACTTCATCTTCAATAGATTTAGAGAATGAATCATCAAAATTGAAGTTACCAAATACGAAATCACTATTTTCGCTTGCTTGTTCGTATTGTTCATCTTCTGTTTTTTCAGTAACTTCTGTTTTATAATGATCTTCAAAATTATTTGTTGAATTTATTTGATCATCCATTTCTTTTTGTTCTTTTTCGATGATATTTACTGGTTCAGCATAATTTGTAGCATCATATATGATTGGTCCTTCTTCTTTATGTTCTTTACCATCAATATTAGCTTTTTCAAAAGTATCTTCAATTGTATGATTAAGAATTTTCTTCTTTCTTTCTTCATACATTTTTTCTTTAGCAAGCTTTTTAGCTTGTTTTTCTGGATCCATATTTCTAACTTTTTCAATATATTCTAAGTGTTTAAAATATAATTCAATAAATATCTTTACATCGTTTGCTTTTATTAAGTGATAGTTTCCATATACATCAATAACATAAGCTCTAAATTTACCGATTTTCTTATTATTTAATTTAGCTTTTAAATCATTTAAATCAATAATAGTTTCTAGAGAATCTCTAGGTGATATAACTATTTTTTGGAATACTGGAATATTTCTTTCATCTTTATAAGTTCTTAAATAATCATAATCTCTAGTGCCATGTTTAAAACCAAAGCCTCTAACTTCTACACTATGGAATCCTGTATTAGCAATAGTCATTTTAACACATTCATCCCCTGTAATAGCATCAGTTTCAACACGAGAAACTATATTAATTGTTTTAGTAGTTATTTTATGTTCAAAATGAGCTTGTTTAATAAATAACGCAATAATTAAAACAATTAAAATAATACCAAAAACTAAAACAAAATAAGGTGTATTTTCTACTTTAAAAAGATCATAAAACATATTTAATTGCCCCCTTTATTAATAAATATCCATAACATCTAATTTTATTATATCTTTATTTTAATAAAATAGCAATTTATTTATTTTCTAGTAATTAAAAGAAAAATGACTATTTTGTAATTTTTCAATTGGTCATTTTGACCATTTAAGCATTTATCAATTAGACAAAATAAAGATGGCCACTTAAGCCATCTTTTAACTACTTCCTATCTAATTAAACCTAACAAATAATCACATTCTTTTTTTAGAGCTTCTCTCCAAGCGCTTGCTTCTGTATTGCTACCTGCAATTAATAAGCTCTTATCATACATATCCTCATACTCGTTTTCATCTATATAGTGAAATAACATAGGAGAATCTAGATCTTTCATTGATATTCCATTATGCATCTTAAAGTATTCAATATTTTCTCCATCTTTTTTAATTGAATTAAAATCAATTATATAGAATATTATATCTTTCTTACATCTAACTAGATTCCAAAATATAGTATTGCTAGTATATTCTATATTATCTAGTGTTGATCTTCCTGTGAAATAAGCATCAATATAATCAAATGACTTAAATATATTAGTGCTTGAATCATATTTAGTCATCCAATCTTCATCATATATCAAAACATAACATTCTCCATCAAAATTTGACATTTCTTCTTTTATAGATGTTTCTCCTGATAATAACTTAATCCTAGGTGCACCAGATTGCTCAGTATGAGAATTTATATATTTCTTTGCAGCATATAATAAAGTAGTTTTTTCATCGATTACGTCATCATCGCTCTTTATAGAAATAGTAATATTATCTTTAAAATTAACTGTAAATGTGTATTTATCTCTTGTAATAATAACTTTATCATTATGCTTTTCAATAAAATCATATGATAATTCATTATAATAATTTTTTATATAATCATTATATTTAGAATCAATTATTGTCTCGCTACCACTATATAAAGGGACTCTTCCAAAAGTAATCGAATTTTCCATTGGAAGAACAAACGAAGGGAAAGGAATAAATGATGTATAATCACCATAATAAAAAGAATATATCCAAGCTAAATCGCTATAAAGGAGATAATGATCATCACTTATACGATTAACTACAAAGAAAGAATCATCTTTTTTGAAAACTAATTCATTCTCTGTTTCATAATATAAAACTCCGTTAGTTTTATTCTTCAACTCTTCTAAAGATAATTCAGTTTCAAACAATTGTGCATAAGTATCTCTAGAACCCAATAGTTTTAACTTACATTCTAAAGTGAAGATAGTATTTGAAAAATTTGATTTGTATTCTATTTTTTGTTTTCTATATTCTTCAGTACTTTCTGTAGTTTTATTTTTCTTACAGCCCACTAAAGTTGTAATAAATAATAAAAATATAAGAGAGTACATTAGTCGAATTATTTTTTTCATATTATTCCTTCTTTCTATTCGTTATAAAACGGAATGGACGAATGAGTTGTCTTTGCAGAACTAAATATATTACTACTGTTTTCTAGATAACCACCTAAATATACGTGTACACTAACTTCATCATAACCTGCATATTTCCATTTTACTATAAAGTCATCTATTCCATCGCCATTGATATCACCAACATACGAATGTGCTGGCCATGTGTTTAAATCATATCCATTAGATGTTGTTTGATTAACACCTGAATAATAATAACCATTAGTTTTCCCTCTATATGTTAATAGTTGTCTATAATTATTATACCCATATTCAACTAAAATGTCACTACACATATCCCCTGTAAAATCTCCTGAATATACTAAATCGGTATCAACATATGTGTTACTACTGCTTAAAGCAATATATGTTGCATCATAAAAATATGAGCTTGTTTGCTTTCCTTTATATACTAAACCTGCTCTACAATTTGAACTATCCATATAATGAACTAGCAAATCATCCCTACCATCATGATTCTGATCTCCAACCAATAGTTTATATGGATGATTAACTATATCGATAGTTTTAGAACTAGTTAATGTACCTAAAGCAAAGCTTCCGTTCCCTTGTGAAGCAAAAGTATATAATACCCTATAGTCATTAGAATTCTTAGAATGAATGACTATATCAGTCTTACCATCACCATTAAAATCTCCTGCTAATTTTTCTTCGTATGAATGATATGGTACGCTACTAGAATATGTTGATGTTGCATCTATTAGGTATGATGAAGTATTTTTCCCTTTGTATACAAGTATGCCTATATTATAACTATTATTCTCATAGATTAAAATAAAATCATCTTTACCATCGCCATCATGATCTGCGACAAATGCTTTGTAAGGATATAATAATTCATCATGATATCTAGTGCTTGAAATAGATATTTCTGAACCAAATGTTCCGTTAGATTGACCTAAAAACATTGAAAAATGTCTATAACTATTAACTGCATAATGTAGCAAAATATCAGTTCTTCCATCGCCATTGAAATCGCCACAAAAAGGTTCTTCGTCATAACTAAAATTCCTTGTTGATGTAGTTGTAGTTGGAGATGATAAATATCCTGTTGATTGTCCATTATAAACTGAAAAAGCATATTTTCCATTTGCTTTCCTAACAAGAATCATATCATCTTTTCCATCACCATTAACGTCATCAATAAATGTAGTCGATTCAGTTGCTGCTCTAACTGCTTTATAAGCATTTAATCTTCCACCTGATGAGCATAATCCATGTAGTTGTTGAACATCATCAACATTATCTAGTATAATTCTTTTTACTTCCAATGAAGATAATTTTGGATTAACGCTTAAGATAGCTGCTGCAACTCCTGAAACAAATGGAGTAGCTATTGATGTTGCATAAAATGAGTGATATCCTACATCATAATGCTCTGTAACCTCATGACTTCCGTTTATACATAACGATGAAGGATAAGTAGAAAGAATTTTTTTCCCAGGGGCAAACAAATGAACTAAAGTAGAATCATAATTTGAATCAGAGATCTTATTATCATATTTATTAGAGGCACCTACGCTAATAACATTATCCAAATTCCACATTGTTGGATAATTCATATCACTATTATCACCAGAATTTCCAGCAGCACACACAAGAATTCCGGGATAATTTAAAATAGCTGCTTTAAAAGCGTTAGTATTACCAAGATCCAATGACATATTCAAAACCTGTATGTTTTTTGATGTTGCATAACTTATTGCTGGGACAATAGTCGTATTATCATATGACCCATCGCTTTTTTCTATATCCAAAGATACAATTGACACATCCCAACAAACACCGGCTATTCCTATATTATTATTAACCTCAGCTCCAACAATTCCAGCTATACCTGTTCCATGGCCATCAGGATTATTAGACGAAAAAGCCTCTTCATATCCGTTTCCAAACTTTCTTGATAAAGAACTAAAATTATAGGTTAAATCGTCATGATACATATCAATCGCACCATCAATTATTCCTACTTTTATTTTTTTGTTTCCTTTAGTTATATCCCACATATTTGGAACTGAAATTTTTTCAATTGCCCAATTACCTTGATATTCATCAAATCCATCATATAATGTTCCATATGGATCGTTATATGATGTTGTTTTTTTGTTATCAAACTTATAATCTGGCTCCACACTTAATATTTCCTCTTTATTCTTTAATAATTCTATTGTCCTTAACACGTTTTCTTTTGTTTTATCATTAAGATAAACTGCTAAAACTTGATGAAAAGAATCAATATCTAAACGAAGCCTTATGTCATCCTGGCTTTCAATCATACTATAATTTCCTTTTTCAAATTCCTTATATAAGTTAACAACATTAACTGTTAAATCCTGAACATAATCAACATCAATTCCTTCAAAATCTTCTTTCGTGTATTCTTTCAAATTCTTACTCTCTTCGTTGCTTAAAACAACTAATACTTTGTCGTTTTCAAAGCCATCTAAAAATACATCTTTTTGAGAAAAATATTCCTCTTCGTTATTTGATTTCTTCGCAGTAACAATACTTGTGGAAACAAATCCAACAACCATAAATAAAGAAATTACAATTAACATTATTTTTTTCATGCCATATCTCCTCCTTTCTTATATTATACATCTGTTGTTTGAAAAAAAATAGACACAATGTCTCAAAATATGTATCATTTGATAAATTGTAGTAATACTTCCAATTGTGATAGTACCTACTTTTATATTCAAACAATCAGTTAAAGAACTAATTCAATAATTAATAATCTTAATAATTAATAAAAAATGCAGCGCAATTTCATTGATTTCCTCATAATATTTAGACGTTCTTGAATCATAAATATAAAAAATGAAATATCTTTCTAAGAAAAAAGTCACTATTTCTAGTGACCTCTTATTTCCTTTACATTCTTATTCATTTTATGTCTACCAAAATGTCTAAATAAAAATCTTTTTATAATTGATAAATTTTGATGATGTTCTTTTAATAGAATATCAGGGTTATCGTATATACCAAAATCTTGATTTATGCCTTCACTTTGAATATACGTATTATTTTTATTAAAATCAATTACTGGATTTTTAAAATCTTTAACCGCAACACCATATCCACAAAATGCACCATTACAATCATTAAATTTATCTTGTAACTTTGTTAAGTATTCTTTGTCAAGTATAAATCCTTCAAGCTCATACCAAGTGTTATCAAGATAAACTTCTACATAGCTATGAAATATTTTTTTAGGTGCCTTGTTATAGACAAATCCCGTCATAGCGCCTTTTTGTAGTATTTTATCAATTGTAAACCCGTGTATTCTGCAAGGCACTTTACATCCTCTTAAAAGGGCCATGAAAAGTATTCCTTTAGTATTACACTGACCTATTTTATCTTTTAATACTTTAGATGCTTTTATTTTATCATCTTTGTTATAACCAAATAATATTCCATCTCTAATATAGTTATAAATAGCTTTTATTCTATTAAACTCATCTAAATCCATCCATTTTCTTTCAGTAATTAGTTTTTGAATGTTTTTATTATTATAATCTAATAATTTAGTTTCTTCTAAATATTTATTCATATTTTTTCATTCCTACTCTCATAGCATTAAGAATAGCTAATATTGCGACACCTACATCCGCAAATACAGCAATCCACATATTAGTTATACCTAGTGCAGATAATATTAAAACTAATATTTTAACACCTAGTGCAAATACTATATTTTCTATAACTACTCTCATAGTTTTTCTAGCTATTTTCTTTAATGTAAGTAGTCCTTTTAAATCATCCTTCATTAGAACTATATCACTAGCTTCTATGGCAGCATCGCTTCCTAAAGCTCCCATAGCTATACCGATATTTGCTGTTGCTAATACTGGTGCATCATTTATACCATCCCCTATAAAACAAGTTAATCCACTTGTATTATTACTTATAATTATATTTAATTCTTCAACTTTATTTTGAGGAAGTAATGATGACTTATAATCGCTTAAATTAAGCATTTCTTTTACATAGCCTGCTTGAATTTCATTATCTCCAGTAAGCATAATTGTTTTACTAAATTCATTTAAAGATTTAATTACATAACTTGATTCTTCTTTTATTTCATCTGTGATTAAGATATAACCTAAATATTTATTATTTATACAAACATAAATAACTGTGCCTGCTTCATTTACTAAAGTATAATCTATATTATATTCATCTAATAATTTAGCATTTCCACAAATGATAGTATTCTTTATATTTTTTGCTATTACACCTTTACCACTAACATTTGTTAATTCATAAGATGTATCAATTTCATTATCATAGTAATCTACTATACTTTTAGCTATAGGATGACTACTATTATATTCTGCAATAGCAGCATATTTAATAATTTCATCCTTTAATTCTTCTGGATATATTTTAGTTACTTTAAAGTTTCCTTTAGTTAATGTACCTGTTTTATCAAAAACAAATGTATTTACTTTATTAAATTGTTCTAAGTAGTTAGAACCTTTAATTAAAATACCACATTTACTTGCGGCACCAATACCACTAAAAAATGATAGAGGTATAGATATAACAAGTGCACAAGGACAAGATACAACTAAGAAGTTAAGGGCTCTATAAAGCCATTCTTTGTAGTCACTTGTGATTATTCCAGGTATTAAGAATAATAATAAGGCAAGTAAACATACTATAGGTGTATAAAACTTGGCAAACTTAGTAATAAAGTTTTCATATTTTGCTTTTTTACTTGTTGCATTTTCTACTAAATCAAGTATTTTAGAAGCTGTTGAATCATAAAATTCTTTTTCTACTTTAACTTCTATTTGACTAGTTAAATTTAAGCAACCACTTATTACTATATCATTAATAAATGCATCTTTAGGAAGTGATTCACCTGTTAAGCTTTTAGTATCTAAGCTTGTTTCACCTTTAATAATTATGCCATCTAGAGGTATTCTTTCACCTGGTTTAACTAATATAGTATCTCCTACTTTTACATCTTCTGGATCTACTACCTTAAATTCATTATCAACTAATAAATTAGCATAATCAGGTCTAATATCCATTAGATTAGAAATAGATTTTCTACTTCTATTAACTGCGTAATCTTGGAAGTATTCTCCTATTTGATAAAATATTAAAACAGCACATGCTTCTTCATATGCGCCAATTGCATAAGCACCAACTGTCGCAACAAGCATTAAGAAGTTTTCATCAAATATTTGTCCATGAATTATATTTCTAAATGCTTTAAATATAATATCATAACCAATTAACAAATATATTATTAAATATAGTGAAAATGGTAGAATAGGAAAATCTATATCAAATACATTTTCTAAATCTACTAATTTCTCTACAGTAAACAAACTAATAAATAAGATTAAAGATATAATTATTCTAATTAATCTTTTTTTCATTATCTTTTAACCTTACAATCGGGTTCTATTTTTTTTATAGTTTTTTCAACTTCATCCATTACTGATTCAAATTTATCATCATCTATATTGATAATCATTTTTTGCATCATGAAGTTGATGCTACAACTATTTACTCCTTTAATCTTATTTATACCGCGTTCCATTTTTGCGGCACAATTTGCACAATCTAAATCAATTAATCTAAAACTTTTTTCCATATAGATCCTCCTATTCGTTAATGTGGTCAAGTCCACAGTCAATTATTTTTTCTACATGATCATCATCTAAGCTATAATATACTTCTTTTCCTTGTTTTCTTGATTTTATTAGTTTAGCATTTTTAAGTATTCTTAGTTGATGACTTACAGCTGATAAAGTCATATTAAGTGCTAAAGAAATATCATTAACACATAATTCATCTACCTTTAAGCATGATAATATTCTAATACGCGTTGAATCACCAAATACTTTAAATAATTCAGCTAAATCATATAAACTATCTTCATTTGGCATAGCCTTTTTAATTTCTTCTACTGACATGTTACTCCTCCTTACACTTGAATGATTATTCAACTGTTCAACTATATTATAACATTATCTTTGTATATTTCAATATAAAAAAGAAAAAAAGTTCTATTCATCATTAAACAAGCGTTGCCGTATATTTTCTACGCTTTTTTTAAAAAAATCCCGTATATTAATGTTGACACATAATAATATATATATTATAATGATGTTGTAGAGGGGTAATTATTATGAAATTGAAGTTGTTTAAGGTGAAAAATTATAGGTGTTTTCAAAAAGAAATTGAGATTGATTTTACTAAAAGCCATGATTATAAAAATTTAGCACCAGATGTTTTATCACAAATCGATTATAAAACAAAAATTGTAAATCATGCTATGCTTTATGGCTATAATGGGTCTGGTAAAACGTCTATTTGTCTAGCAATTATGGACATTACAAGCGTTTTAACAGATTACGAGAGATATACTGATGGTTTCTTTTTCAATTTGCATAATTTCAAAAATAATAGTAGAAATAACTATTCTTATTTTGAATATGTTTTTGATTTAAACGGAATTGAATTAGTATATTCATATACCAAATCTGACATTTTAGATCTTGCACACGAAAAGCTTTCATATGGTAATAAAATAGTATTTGATTATTCCTTTGGAGATATTAAAGATCAAAATGAAGTAAATATACCAAATCTTGAGCACTTTGCGCAAGTTGAATTAGACACTAAAACGTCTATGGTAAGATATTTAAGAAATGTTGGGAACTACCAAGGACAAGAAATAGTCGAATTGTTAGATTTTGTTTCTAGAATGTTGTATTTTAGATCAACAAACGAGGGAAATAAATACGTAGGTTTTGCAAAAGGAAGAACATTAATTCTTAATGAAATTGCATCAATGGGAGCAGTTGACCAATTCCAAAAGTTTATGGAAAAGGCTAATATACATTACAAATTAGTAACTGTACGAGATACTGCAACTAACAAGCCAACTGTTGCAGTAGACATAAAAGGTAATTTAATATCATTAGATGCAATTGCGTCATCCGGAACAAAAGTTCTAAGCTTGTTCTTCTATTGGCTTCAATTCTTTGATAAAGTAAGTTTCTTAATTATTGATGAATTTGATGCATATTATCACGATGAATTAGCAAAATTTATTTATAAAATCGTATGCTCTCAGAACTTTCAAACATTAGTTACATCTCACAACAGCTCATTGTTATCTCATGAATTCACTAGACCAGATTGTGTATACATAACAAATGGAAAACGAATTGACAATTTATCGTCACTAGCAGCCGAATTCAACATTAAAGAGATAAGAAGAATAAATAGTATTAAAAATTTATGTGAAAAATTCACAAAATTAATTAACTAATTAAACTTATTAATTGAGATAGGCAATTTATAAAATAAAAACATTGAATAAAAAAAGCGGGGTTTACGCCAATAAACCTCACCTATCAGTGATTTAATAATCACCCTGTAACGTTATTTTATCACAATCGCTTATTTTATTCAATAGAAAGGAAAAAAATTGATATATTTAAAAAAATCTCCCTTCATCAGGGATGTATTTCTTGCATATCTTATTAAAGGTGCGAGACTTACTAAAACAGATGAATACCCTATTATCGAGGGTTGGATGGTAGCCACTGAACCACCAAAAGAAATAATACAGTGGGATAGACGATATGATGTAAAAGATAAATCAACTACAGCAATTTGCTTCTACTGCTGTGACATCGGCTTTCAACCAGTTTTAAATAATCCAAAAAAGTATTTGGATAAACTTGAAGGATATGAGGCGATTATTGGAATCGATTCATCTCCGTACGATGATATGCCATTGGTTGTTCAAAAATCTCAAATTTATCTAAATCTAGCAATTACCTATTTTTATGGAATTAACAAAAAAAAAATAATTCCTAATGTAAGGTTAGGAGACGATAGAACAATATCATCGCTTGAAGCCTATCCACATCATACTTTAATTGCCATAGGAACCAATGGATTTACAAAGTTAAAAGCGGTTAGAGATATTTTAATTCGACAATTCAAATTAGTTGTAGATACACTCCTACCAACTGGTATTTGCATATATGGACCTATTTTAAAAGAAATGCAAGAATATGCAAACTCAAAAAATATCCCTTTATACCAATATGATTCTTACACAATGAAAAAAAATAAAGAGAAAGAAAATGAAAGGTAAATCTTTATTATTCTCAAACAAAAATATACCATCACTGCCTGATGATATATCAAGATCTCAAAAAAATAGAATCATTAATGGATATAATAAAATAAACGATCACCTTACAGATAAAGATATAGAAGGTGCAATTAGGGATATTAATGGCAATCCTGTTCCTGATGGAAAAGGAGGAACATATCAGCACTATAAAGAAGTTGATGAAGCAATTAACGGATTAAAGAAAGAAAGAGAATCTCTAATTAAATCAATTCAAAACCCTAATATGCCTCCAGAAGTTGAAAAGGCAATTAAGGATGCAATTAATGAATTTGATATTTACATTAATAGGTGGAATAAGATAAAGGAGGAATACAGAAAATGAAAAAAACAATAAAAGAAATCTATAAATGGAATGAAATAAAAGATCCAGAAACAAATCTTCTAAAACAAATTAATGAAATACTTGGAAAAGAACCTGATTCATTAAATGAAAGTGACATTTGCCTCCTTCTAAGACAAGAAATGTTCCTTGATTTAGTTATTCCTATGGCTATAAAAGAAATCAAAAACAATCCAAAAATTGGCGATTATTATGATTTCCAAATGCTAGTAAATTTATCAGATTTATCAAGTAAGTTAATTCCTTTTAAAAACGAAATCCAATCGTTAGCAGATTATCTAGAATCAATCTCATCACAGATAGAATTTGAATTAGATTCAGATAAAGATGATTTTAAAGCAAGCATATCAAAACTGAAAAAAGTATAATTATATCATATCGAAAAAAAGTCATACGTTCAAAGCGTATGACTTTTTTAGTTCAACTAAATATTGATAATATTTATTTATATTGTTTTACAAATGAACTATATATTTCTTTATATATTTAATAGGATAATATGAACTCTTAGCTTGCCTTAAACCCGGATTACCTGAATCATCTTGCCTATTAATATATTTTATATTGTAGTTTTCTAGTGCATATTTAGAAAACTCCATATTTATAAATTGATATATTCCCTTATATTCTTTGTTTGCTTTTTCTATATGTACCTGTAATGTATCAAATAATATTTCACCAATAGTAAAAGCTATAACTTTATTATCAACTTTTACTAATAATCCTATAAAATTGAATTTATCATAATTATTTAAAACCATTAAAGTAGATTTAACTTCTTCCCTGCTTATTTCATCAGTAATATGTACTAAATTATCAAATTCTTCTATTATATCTTTAATATTATCTTTATTAATTAATTCAATAGAATAATTAGGATACATTGTTAAAAAGTGTTTTATTTGATCGCGCTTCTTTATATATTTATGGTTTTCTAAATATGCTAAATCAAATGCATCATAAATATAATCTTTATAATCAGTTAGTTCTTCTTTTTCTTTGTAACTAATTAAATCCAATTCATTTTCAGGTACTACAGTTATAATATTAGTTTCTTTTTTAATTAATTCTAATCCTTTTTCTATATTTCCTAAAGGATATAAGTACCCTACATTTGTTTTAATAATAAAAACATCTTCATCATAATAGTATTCATAATTATAATAATCTATCCACATATATATTCCACCAATAGTGTAATCACATGCTTCTAAATTTTTGATGTTTAAAAAATTTTTTAATACCTGTAATTCGTTAAAAGTTAGTTTTTTATAATCCATTTTTTTATCCTAAATATTATTCTGCTTTTTCCCATATAACTATCTCATCATTTACTATAACCCAATAATTTCCTTCTACACTTGGCTTTTCTGCGCTATAAAAATAAATTGTCGCATCAAATAATTGGCTATTATTTATACCTTTTTTATCACTTGGCCAATTATCCCAAGTTTCTTTAGTGCCTTTAAAGAATACTCTTTCTATTGGCTTATAATCTGAATTGTTTGGTTTGTAAAATGATTTTTCATCTAACTCTAATGTTTCTTCAGATAAAATAACTACATCAGTTAATTCAGAACA
>JAEEGL011981520.1_pt1 | contig 17257 bp, 14 predicted proteins | sample 9134231 | NCBI WGS metagenome assembly JAEEGL01 (sample SAMN16246548, study PRJNA631951) | gut metagenome | biome: gut microbiome; feature: rumen; material: fiber-attached | host: Bos | place: Iran: Karaj | collected 2018-10
GCCCACTTCATCCTCCGGGTGGACCGGATCCTGATGAAGAAAAAGTACAGCGACGCCATCATCAACGGCGTCCGCGCCAGGGACTTCCCGCCGCTGCCGGTGGATTACGGCTACCGGGACAGCAAGAACTTTTGGTTCCACCGCCGCGCCCGCCTGAGAGCGGAGCTGCTGCCCATGCGGAAAGCCTCTCTGGAGTCCGTCCGCTACGCCGCCGACCGGATCGACGACAAGGTAAAATTCACCGACGACGCCCTGGAGACCATCCTCAACGTGCCCCGGGTGTTCCTGACAACGGTGCTCCGGGGCTGCGTGGACTGGGCCCGGGAGAACGATGTGGAGCTCATCACCGCCGAGCACAGGAAGATCATCCAGGACAAAAGGGCAAAGGAAAAAAGCAAACGCTGAAGGCCGACGCGTTCCGGGAGCATACAAAACCGGCTGACGGCTTCGGACGAAACACGGAAAGAATCCCCCCGCGGGCGCATAGACTTGCCCGAGGGGGGATTCTTTTTGATCACAGGAAAGATCGCTGAATTTGCCGAACGGAACCGGAAAGCCATATCCGGCCTGGGTCTGGTGCTGGCGGTGGTGCTCATTTTCAGCTTCATCTACTCGCCCCGGATCGCCGGCGCGGCGGCCACGGAGCGGGAGCTGCCCGTTTACAGCGTGGAGCGGGAGGGGAAGTATGTCGCTCTCTCCTTCGACGCGGCCTGGGGCAACGAAGACACCCAGCAGCTCATCGACACCCTGGGGCGTTACGGCGTGAAGGCCACGTTTTTCGTGGTGGGACAGTGGGCGGAGAAATATCCTGAGAGCGTGAAGGCCCTCCACGACGCGGGCCATGAGGTGATGAACCATTCCGATACCCATCCTCACATGTCAAAGCTGTCGGCGCAGCAGATCGCGGCGGAGGTGAACGCCTGCAGCGACAAGGTGGAGGCGGTGACCGGGGTGCGGCCGACGCTGTTTCGCTGCCCCTACGGGGAGTATGACGACCATGTGATCTCCGCCGTCCGGAGCATGGGGGTGAACGTGGTCCAATGGGACGTGGACTCCCTGGACTGGAAAGACCTCTCCGCCGCGGAGATCACCCGGCGGGTGACGGGAAAGGCGGGGCCGGGGAGCATCGTCCTCTTTCACAACGCCGGGCTCCACACGCCGGAAGCCCTTCCGGGGATCCTGGATTATCTGCAGAGGGATGGGTATACCATCGTGCCCGTCAGCGAGATCCTTCTGACGGGGGACACCTGGATCGACCACACCGGCCGGCAGCACGCCGCCGGATGACGGGGCGCCGCGGCGGACAGACCCGCCGCGGCGCGTGGTTTTTCATTGACACCGGGGCCGTTGTCCTGTACACTTTTTTGTGTAAAACACGGCGGGAGGGAGGCTTCTCCGGTGAATACCTTCACCATCGAGACGCTGCTGAAGGCGGCGCCGTTTCCCGGGCTGGAGCTGGCGGCGGGAAAGGGAAACACCGACAACGTCATCAGCGGCTCCAACATCATCGACAATCCCGATACCTACGACTGGATCCGGCCGGGCGAATTTTTGCTGACCACCGGCTATCTGTTCCAGGAGACAGAGGAGCAGCTCCGGCTGATCCGGGAGTTGTCGGAGCTCAACTGCGCCGGCCTGGGCATCAAGATCCACCGATACTGGAACGCCGTCCCCGACCGGATCGTGGCCGAGGCCGACCGGGCGGGCCTGCCGGTGGTGCAGATCCCGTTCCAGTACAGCCTGTCCCAGATCGTCAACTACATCAATACGCAGCTCTTCCATCGGGAGGAAACGCTGCTCCGCCGGTATCAGGACGACCACGCCGCCTTTTTCCGCTGCGCCGCGGAGGGGGGCGGTCTGGATGAGATCGCCCGGCTTGCCGCGGATCGGATCGGAGATCCAGTCCTCATCACCGACAGCGAATGGCGGCTTCTGAGCTGGCAGGAGCTGCCGGGAGATCCCGTGCCGATGGAAGAGGAGCTGGCGCTGGCGCGGGGAGAGCCCTGTTTTCCCGAGGAATTCACCCGGGACGTGCCCTCGGACGCCGCCCGGCTGACGGCGAGCGTGAAGCGCCGCTTCCGGGGCCGGGCGGGAGACGTGGTCTGCCGTCTGGTGCCGGTGGTATCCGGAGAGACCCTGTACGGCTTCATCACCGTCTGGGAGACCATGCGCAAGCTCACCGGCATGGACTATGTGACGCTGGAGATGGCGGCCGGCAACTGCGCCGTGGAGCGGGTCAAGGCCCGCCAGATGGAGGAGGCGGCCCACCGGCAGCGGCGGTCCTTCTTTGACGATCTTCTGCAGAACCGGATCGCCTCGGCCAGCGCCATCCGGAGCCTGTCCCGGATCCACGGCCTGGACGCCGACCGGCCGTATGTCTGCGCGGTCATCCAGGTGGGACAGCCGGAGGGGAGCGCCCCCGAGGAGGACCATCGGCGTATCCACGAGATCATCTCCGCGGCGGAGCGCTGCGCCCGGGACATGGAGCGCAAGGCGGTGGTCTTTCACCGGATGAACACGGTGATCCTGCTGGTACAGGCCGCGGCTGGGACCGGAGACACCCGGCCCGCGCCGGAGATCCGGGCCTTCCTGGACGAGCTGGACGCCCGGCTGGGAAAGGGAAAAGGGGAGTATACCTGGCGGATGGGCGTCAGCGGCGTGTGCAAAAACGCCCTGTACCTGTCCCGGGCGTACAGCAACGCGGTGGAAGTCATCCGGCTCTCGGAGGTGCTGAGCTCCTCCCGGCGCGTTTTTTACCTCAACGACATGCTCAGCTTCTATTTTCTCAGCGGCACGGCGGACAAAAAAGAGGCGGCGGAATTCGTCAGGACCTGCCTGGGCCCGCTGATGGAGTACGATGAAAAATACCGTTCCCAGCTGGTGGACACCCTGGAAAGCTATTTCGCCTCCAACCGGAGCATCATAGAAACGGCCCGGGTCCTCTTTATCCACAAGAATTCCCTGCGCTACCGGCTGGAGCGGATCCGAAAGATCCTGGGCGTCGATCTGGAGGAGGCGGAGAGCTGCTTCAGCCTTCAGCTGGCGCTCCATCTGCGGCGACTGCTGTAAGGCCGGGAGAGCGGGATCGAGCGAAAACGTTTCCATTTTTTCGGGAACAGTCTGAAACGGCGCGCCCCCGAAATAATTGTTTCAAAGATACAAATTAAAAGGCGAATTATTGTTCTTTCTGTACCTTGAGAGCCCGTTGTTTTTATGTAAGAATGATGGTACCGAAAAAGGTCCGTCCGGCCTCAGGGAGCCGTGGGACCAAATATTTTAGGAGGATACTACACATGAAGAATCGTGTCATCTCCATCGCGCTGGTTGTGGTTATGGTGCTTGCCCTCTGCGTCGGCCTTGTCGGCTGCGGCGGCTCCAAAGCCAACTCCAGCAGTTCTTCCAATGCCGCGGAGAAGCCCGGAACCGTTTACAAGATCAAGCTCCATCACGACCTGGCCGAAGGCACCGCTCAGGACCAGGGCGCCCGGAAGTTCAAGGAACTGGTCGAGGCGGAGTCCGGCGGCCGGATCGAAGTCACCGTTTTCGCCAACAACACCCTCGGAAATGACACGGAAGCCGCCGAGATGATGCAGACCGGTTCTCTGGAGGCCGCTCTGCTGCCGACCGCGAAGCTCTCCGGTTTCCACGCCCCTCTGCAGGTCATCGACCTGCCCTACCTGTTCACCAGCCGCGAGGCCCTGTACGGGACGCTGGATGACGAGCAGTTCAAGAGCGCCCTGTTCACCCCCATGGAGAGCCTGGGCTTCCACGGCATCAACTTCTGGGAGAGCGGCTACAAGCAGTTCACCGCCAACAAGGTGACGGTCGCCCCCGCTGATTTTGTCGGCCTGAACTTCCGTACCATGGAGTCCCCGCTGATCATCGCCCAGTTCAAGGCCCTCGGCGCGAACCCCATCCCCATCGACTTCGGCGAGACCTACAACGCTCTGCAGCAGGGCACCGTTGACGGCGAGGAGAACCCGCTGGTCTCCATCGTCAACATGCGCTTCTATGAAGTGCAGACCGACTGCGTCATTTCCAACCACGCCTATCTCGGTTATGCCTTCCTGTTCTCCAAGTCCTACTGGGACAAGCTTCCGGACGACCTGAAGGAGATCATCAACAAGTGCGCGGATGAGGCTGTCCAGTTCGAGCGTCAGACCACCATCGACAACGAAGCCAACCTGATCAAGACCATCCAGGACGGCGGCTGCAACGTCACCTATATGACGGACGAGCAGACGGCGGTCATGGTCGAGGCCATGAAGCCTGTGCACGAGCAGTTCCGCGACGTCGTGGGCTCCGACCTTCTGGATCTGGCCTATCAACTGACTGAAAAGTACGGCAATAAGTAATCTCTTGCCGGGATCCCCACGGAAGAACTCTTTCTGTACCCACAGAAAGAGTTCTTCTATCCGGGAAGGAGGATCCCCGTCAACTGCGAAGGAGGTACAGTTTTGTTCAAAAAGATCGACAAAGCCCTGGCTGCCTTTGAGAACTTCGTGATCACGCTCGGCATCTTCGCCACGACGTTTGTACTGTTTGCCAATGTGGTCGTCCGTGTTTTCAAATACAGTTTCAGCTGGGCGTACGAGTTTTCCCAGTATGCCATCGTCTGGATCGTCATGGCGGGCATGGGCGCGGCCACCCGCGCCGGCGTGCACATGCGCGTGACCGCCTTGATCGACATGACCAAAAGCGAGAAGCTGCACAGGATCATCAATGCCGTGGTCCATGCGCTGACCGCGCTCTTCGGCGTTTTCTTCCTGGTCTACGGCGTTCGCCTGTGCTCCTCCATGATCGCCAACCACCAGACCAGCACCGCTATGGGCATCCCGCTCTGGATCGTCTACTCTTCCCTGCCCATCGGCGGAGGTCTGATGTTCATCCGTGAGATCCAGGCCCTGTTCCGCGACTGGAAAGGCCAGAAGAATTTAGACAAGGAGGAACTCATCTGATGGTAGCATTCCTGTTTATTCTGATGGTCGTCCTCCTGATCGGGACCGCCCCCATCTTCGTGGCGCTGTCCGGATCCACGGCGGTCTCCTACGCGGCCTTCTCCAGCATGGACCTTGTTCTGATCCTGCAGCGCAGCTTCGCCGGCGTCAACAAGATTTCCCTGATCTCCATCCCGATGTTCATTTTCGCGGCGAACATCATGAGCGAAGGCGGCATCTCCAAGCGCATCATCAACCTGGCCAACGCCTTCGTGGGCCACATCCCCGGCGGCCTGGGCATGACCGTCATCCTGGCCTCTCTTTTCTTCGGCGCCATCTCCGGCTCCGCCCCCGCCACCGTCGTGGCCATCGGCGGCCTGTTGTACCCGGCGCTGCTCGAGAAAGGATACTCCAAGAGTTATTCCGCGGGCGTGGTCACCGCGGCCGGTTCCCTCGGCGTCATCATCCCGCCGTCCGTGACCATGATCGTCTACGGCGTCGTCACCGGCGCTTCCGTCGGCGCTCTGTTCATGGCCGGTTTCGGCGCAGGCATCATCTATGCGCTGATCTACATGATCTACACCTACATCATGGCCAAGCGCAGCCCGGACGTCGTCAAGGCCAAGAGGGCCACCTGGCGCGAGCGGGGCACGGCGCTGGTCAAGTCGGCCTGGGCCATCGGCGTGCCGATCATCATCCTCGGCGGCATCTACTCCGGCTTCTTCACCCCGACTGAAGCCTCCTGCGTGGCCGTGGTCTACTCCAGGATCGTAGCCCTGTTCATCTACCGTGAGATGAACCTGAAGCAGCTCATCGACTGCGCCCGCCGCTCGGCCCTGACCACCATCCAGGTCATGAGCCTTCTGGCCGCCGCCTCCGTGTTCGCCTACATCCTTACCGAACAGGGCGTGACCGTGGCTCTGGCGCAGGCCGTGCTGTCTATCAGCAACAACAAATACGTCATCCTGCTCACGATGAACATCGTGCTGCTGATCTGCGGCATGTTCCTGGACGGCTGCTCCATCATCACCATCCTGGGCCCCCTGTTCTACCCCATTGCGGTGCAGGCGGGGATCGACCCGATCCACCTTGGCATCGTCATCATCGTGAACACGGCCATCGGTATGTTCACGCCGCCCTTCGGCCTCAACCTGTTCGTGGCGTCGACCATCACCAAGCAGCCCATCCTCAAAGTCTCGAAAGGCGTGCTGCCCTTCATTATCATTTCGGTGATCGCGCTGCTGATCATCACCTACATCCCGGAGATCAGCCTGTTCCTGCCGCGCATCGTCTACGGCGCCTGGTAATTGTCCCCACATCGGCGGATCGTACTTTACGTACATAAGAAACAGAAAATAATTGTTTCTTTCGTACATTGCAAAACCGCCGGGATAATGTAAAAATAGGATGACCAGATTTTAGAGCCTCTGGCCGCCCGCCCCGCCCACCGGCGGTCCCGCCGTATCCCCTCCTGTGGAGGGAGGCAAGGCGCGCAGGCGGAGAAAAAAGGGAAAGAAGGGTTTTTCTTGAGTATTCCTGTCAATTTCCTTACGTGGATCACCGCGGCGCTTCCCATCATCCTCCTGCTGGTCCTCATGCTCAAATTCAACTGGGGCGCCACGGAGGCGGCTCCTCTCGGCGTGGTCGTCGCGCTGCTGGTGGGAGTCATCGTTTTCAAGGCCGACATCAAGCTGATCGCCATGGAGAGCGCCAAGGGCATCTGGAGCGCTCTTACCGTTCTGCTGGTGGTCTGGACGGCCATCCTGCTTTTCGAGGTAGCCAGCGAGGCCAAGGCCTTCCGGGTGTTCCGGGCGGGCATGCAGCACTTCACCCCCAACGAGCTGCTGCAGGTCCTGATCCTTGGCTGGATCTTTGAGAGCTTCCTGCAGGGCATCACCGGCTTCGGCGTGGCCGTGGCCGTGGGCGCTCCTCTGCTGGTGGGCATCGGCGTGAGCCCCATGTGGGCCGTGCTGATCCCCCTGCTGGGCCACTCCTGGGCCAACACCTTCGGCACCCTGGCCGTGGCCTGGGACGCGCTGGTGTCCTCCGCCAACCTGGAGGTGGGCTCCGCTCTGTTCCTGAGCACCGCCATGTGGGCCTCCGTGTTCATCTGGATCTGGAACCTGCTGCTGGGTCTTTCCATCTGCTGGTTCTACGGCCGCATGCCCGCGGTGAAGAAGGGCTTCCCCGCCGTGGCCATCATGTCCCTGATCCAGGGCGGCGGCGAGCTGCTGCTCAGCCAGGTCAACACCACCCTGTGCGCTTTCGTCCCCTGCTGCATCGCGCTGGTCGTCTCTCTGCTCCTGGGCAAGACCAAGTGGTACAAGACCCCCTGGAAGGTCGAGGGCAGCAAGATCATGAACGAGAATTTCTCCGCCCAGGGCTCCGAGGATTATCCCAAGGACATGTCCCTGGTGCAGGCCTTCATGCCCTACATCGTGCTGACCGCCATCACCCTGTTCGTGCTGCTCATCAAGCCTGTGAAGAATTTCCTGGGCCAGGTCAGCATCGGCTTTGGCTTCCCGGCCATGGAGACCGGCTACGGCTACCAGATCCCCGCCGTGGCGAAGTTCTCCTCCTACAGCCCCTTCATCCACGCCAGCATGTTCCTGCTGCTGGCCTCCCTGATCGGCTTCGCCTTCTTCCGCCGGCACAACTGGATCGGCAAGGGCGGCGGCAAGCTGGTATTCCTGCGCTCCATTGAAAAGACCGTTCCCTCCGGCATCGCGGTCATCGGCTTCATCGTCATGTCCCGGATCATGGGCGGCACCGGCCAGACCGTGGTCCTGGCCGAGGGCATCGCCAAGGTGTTCGGCCCCGCCTACACGCTGCTGGCCGCCGTCATCGGCATGCTGGGCGCTTTCATGACCAGCTCCAACATGGCCTCCAACATCCTGTTTGCCGAGTTCCAGCTCACCACCGCCAAGGTCCTGGGCATGAACGCCTCGGGCATCCTGGGCGCCCAGACCGCCGGCGGCGCCATCGGCAACACTATCTGCCCGGGCAACATCATCCTCGGCACCACCACCGCCGGCATCCTCGGCAAAGAGGGCGAGGTCCTCAAGCGGATTTTGCCCATCACCGTCATCGCCGCGGTCATCGTGGGCGGCGTGCTGTTCGTGGCCTACGTCATTCTGTAAGGAGGAACGATCATGGAAAATACGTCTTTCTGGAAAAGCGAAGTCGGCGCGATGTGCATCGCGTTCATCGTGCTGATCGTGGCCTTCCCCGTGAGCCTGGCCGGGCTCAACTCCGGCTCCGACGGCGTTCTGTATCTCGGCCTGGTGCTGATCCTCGCCGCGCTGCTGTCCGCCCCGGTGATGATGCTCATGAAGCACATGAAGAAAAAATGATCCATCGAAAAAGCCGCCGCTTCACGCGGCGGCTTTTTTGTATGCAGGTTACGGCGCGGAGATCTCTTTCACGCCCGTCCGATCATCGGCCGGATGAAAACGGGAGACGCCCCGGGGCCGTGCCCTCGGAGAGACCCGCTCCCGGACAGGAAAAAGCCACCCGCCGACGCGGGTGGCTTTCTGTCAGGATCGCTTATTCCACGTCGTACACGGTCTCGGTGCCGTCGGGCTGCACCAGGGTGTACACGGTGAAGCCTTCGTATTCCAACGTGCCGTCCTGACCGCCCTGGATCAGGCAGCTGGAGAAATAGTCCCGGCTCTTGTACTGAAGCCCCAGCTTTTCCAGCTCGGCCAGCAGGTCGTCGATGGGCTGGTCCTTCATGGACAGCACCAGCGCCTTCGCCTTTTCCGCGGTGTCGTCCGCCGGGGCGGAGGCCTCGGTGACGGCGGGAGCAGCCGTGGGCTCGTTCTGCGCGGGGACGGGAGTGGCCTCCGGCGACGCGGGCGCCTGGGTGGGGGGCTGCGTCGGCGCCTGGGTGGGAGCCGGGGCGCTTTTCCCGCCGCCGCAGGCGGTGAGGGAGAGGGCGAAGATCAGAAGAAGGGCGATGGCAAAACGCTTGTTCATAGATTCCTCCTTGGGGATGTGTCAGGATATGAGAATGCCGGGCAGGGCCGTCCACACTCCGTTTTGACGGATCAGGATCTGCCGATCCGCTTCGGCGGCGGCCTCCTCCGGGAGGTTCAGGGAAAAGCCCTCCGGCAGGGGCACGGCTTCATAAACGGCGCCGCCGGCGGCGATATACACAGGGGAGTCGTCGTCGGGCACAGCCGCCGCCCATTCGCCGCGGAGCACAGTATACCCTATCAGCGCGCTCTTTGCAAGACGCAGTTTCACGCTTTCTCCGCCGGGGACGGGGACGTCCTCCGGGGCGAGGGACCGTTCCGGCGCGGCCAGCGTGGGGGGATTCTGGTTGAGATAGCGGAGATTCCGTTCCACCAGCTCCACCACCATGGCGTCGCCGGGGGCGAGCGTTCCGGGAGCGTAATCGTTCCGGCGGGAAAACTCGCTCTCCTCAAAGCTCTCGGCCAGATAGGGATAGAGATTCCGGCCGAAGGAATCCCGGTACATGAGGAGCCGGCCCTCTCCGGGACCCCGGGCGGTGATGGCCGGGTTATCCGGGTTCTGAGAGCTGGCCGTGAAGGTGAATCCGGGGCCGTAGGCAAAATCCCCGTCCGCCGCCGTTCCCGCAGGATAGAGCATCTCATAGAGGTCCCCGATGTGTTCGGAGGCCGAGAACGGCCCGTCGAAGTACCGGCTCTCCCGGCCAAGGGCGGTCAGGATGGCGTCGGCGGCCAGGGCCGCGCCGCGGCCGTTCCAATGGCTGTCCGTGGGGAAGTAGAGGGTTTCTCCCTCGGCGCGAAAGACGGCGAAAAGATCGAGGCAGTTTACGCCCATTCCCGCGAGCAGCGCTTGAAGCCTCTCCGCGTTCCCCGCGCCGTCCAGCCGGGTCAGCGGCGGCATGTTGCCGTCATACAGGGAATTCTTGTTGGGGGCCGCGGCGAAGAGGAAGGAGGCCCCGGCTTTTTCCGCCGCCTCCTGAATAAGATACAGCGTCCGGGCGGCGCACCAGAGCTCCCGGTCCGTCATGGGACGGGACCGGGTGTAGTCGGCCAGGGTGGGCTCGTAGTAGAGCCAGCCGTTCCGGCCCAGGATCACGCTGTCGGTGACGCTCCGGCGGAAGAGGGCGGCGTTGAGCCCGGCCCAGCCGGTGACGGCCTCCTGGCGCAGGAAAAACCGGTCGCCCACGTAGTCGGCCAGCTCGGCCAGCACGCCGGGATTGAAGGAGCCGTCCCGCCGGGTGAGGGAGGGCTTGGCAGCGAGCACCTCGTTGGCGCCCGCTTTCGCTCCGCCGGTGACGGCAAGTCCCACGGACGGGAAAAGGCAGAGAAGGAGAAAGATCACCGCGAACAGGAGGGAGACAAGTCGTTTCTTCATACCCGCTTCCTCCTAAAACTGCTGGTAGATGAAGGGAGAAAAGCTCCCTCCCGAGATGGCCAGCACCGACAGCGCCAGGCCCGCCAGGGCCAGAGCGTCGCCCGCGATCTCCAAATGCAGAGGATCGCCGGAGGCCAGCCTTTTCCGAAGGGCGGGGACCACCGGCAGCGAGAACAGGATGCCCAGTCCCATGGCGGCGAGCCGGTCGGCGGTAAGGATGCCCTCGGCCGCCATCCGTCCGGCCGTCCCGGCGGAGGCGAAGGAAAACATCCTTCCCAGGATCATGAGACCCTGTCCCGGCGAGGAGGCGCGGAACATCACAAAGCCGATGAGCACCACCAGAAGCGTATAGACGTGAAGGGCGGCGCGCCCGAAGACGCTTTCACGGCAGCGTTCCAGCCGGTCCCGGCCCAGCCGCTCCAGCGATACGAACAGCCCGTGCCAGAGCCCCCAGATCAGAAAGGTCCAGCCCGCCCCGTGCCAGAGGCCCGTGAAGAAAAAGACGATAAGGGTATTGCGCACGGTGATCCGCAGCCCCCGGCGGCTTCCGCCCAGAGGGATGTAGAGGTAATCCACGAACCAGCGGTTCAGCGTCATGTGCCAGCGCCGCCAGAACTCCGTCACCGTGCCGGACACATAGGGATAATCGAAGTTTTCCGGAAGCGTGTAGCCGAAGCAGCGGCCCAGCCCGACGGCCATGTCGCTGTAGCCGGAAAAATCAAAAAAGATCTGCAGACAATAGGCCAGCGCCCCGCACCAGGCCAGGCCCGCCCCCAGGCTGTCGGGGGCGAGGGCGTAGACCCCGTTGGCCACGGCGGCGGCCCCCTCGGAGAGGATGAGCTTTTTCACCATGCCCCGGACGAACCGGCGCAGTCCCGCGGCGGTGTCCTCCCAGGAGGCCGGCGGCGGCTCCATGGCGGAGGCGGCGTCCTGCCAGCGGACGATGGGCCCGGCGATCAGCCGGGGGAAGAAGGCCAGATACAGGAAGACGAGATGGAAGCGCCGCTCCGCCTCCGCCCGGCCTCGGTACACGTCCGCCAGATAGGAGACCCCGTGGAAGGTGAAAAAGGAGATGCCCAGCGGCAGGGCGAGCGCGCCCACCGGGGAGGGGAGACCGAAGATCCCCAGAAGGAAGGCCAGGTATTTATAGACGCCCAGCAGCGCCAGGTTGCCCGCCGCGCCGACGGCCAGGAGAGCCCTGTCCGCCCGGCGGGAAAGGAGACGGCCGAACGCCCAGTTCCACGCCGCCGAAAGCAGCAGCACCGGCACCGCGCCGAAACCGCCGAAGCCGTAGAACACCAGGCTCAGCGCCGAGAGCAGGACGGCCTTTCCCGCCCTTCCCGGAACGAGACGGTAGAGAACGAGGCTCACGGGCAAAAACAAAAACAGAAAGCCCGCGGAATTGAATACCAAGGCCGCACCTCCTTCCGGCATAAGAAATGGAATGATTCATTATACTGTATCCCGCCCGCCGGCGCAAGAGCCCGGGAGCGTTTGTTTTCCGCCCGCGTTCCGCGGCCCCGGGCCGAAACGGAAAAAACCGTTTTCAACCGTTGCTCTTTCATCGGATTGGTATTATAATAACAGAGATTTTTTCTCGGGAGGGAGCGTCATGCCCAGATCCCCCAATCAGAAGCAGAAGCTTTTGCTCCTTCGGCAGTATCTGGAGCGGAACACGGACGAGGACCATCCAGCCTCCACGGCGGAGCTCATTTCGTACCTGGCCGCCCAGGGCGTCAGCGCGGAGAGAAAGAGCGTCTACGACGATATGGAGACCCTCCGGGCTTTCGGCCTGGACGTGGAACGGCAGCGCCAGGGCAACGCCAGCGGCTGGTATATCGGCGAACGGGACTTTCAGCTCCCGGAGCTGCGGCTCCTGGTGGACAGCGTCCAGTCCTCCCGGTTCATCACCCGGCGGAAATCTCTGGAGCTCATCGGCAAGATCGAAAACCTGACCAGCGTCCACCAGGCCCGGGGCCTGAGACGGCAGGTGTTCGTCAAAAACCGGATCAAGACCATGAACGAGTCCATCTATTATCTGGTGGACGAGCTCCACGCCGCCATCGACGCGGACCGGAAGATCCGGTTCCGCTATTTCAATTACGACGAGCACGGAAAACGGAAATACCATCGGGACGGGGCGTGGTACGACGTGAGCCCCTTCGCCCTTTTGTGGGACGATGAGAACTACTACCTGGTGGCCTTCGACCCGGCCCACGGCCAACTGCGCCACTACCGGGTGGACAAGATGACGGATCTCCGGCTGGGCGCCAGGGGCCGGGACGGGAAGGATGCGTTCGCCGGCCGCGACATGTCGGTGTACACCAGCGCCCGGTTCGGCATGTTCTCGGGGGAGACCGTCCCCGTCCGTCTGGAGTTTGAAAACACCCTCTCGGGAGCGGTGATCGACCGGTTCGGCACGGACGTGATCCTGGCGCCGGGGCGGGAGGGCCATTTTACCGTCACCGTGCCGGTGGCGGTGAACGAGCCGTTTTTTGCCTGGCTGTGCACCTTCGGCGACCGGGTGGAGCTTCTCTCTCCGGACAGCGCCCGAAAAGCCATGGCGGAGCACATCCGCGCCATCGCCGCGCGATATGCCGCGGAGGAAAAGGAGACGATCGAATGAACAACTGTTACATCCCCGAGGGCTATACGCCCCGGCTGAGCGTGTACGAAATGCAGCGCGCCATCGAGTTCATCAAGGAGAGCTTCCCCCGGAACCTGGGCTCCGCGCTGAATCTCAAGCGGGTCAGCGCGCCGCTGTTCGTCCGCACGGACACGGGCCTCAACGACGATCTGAACGGCGTGGAGAGACCGGTGTCCTTCGACGTCCCCGCGGTGCGGGACGCGGAGTGCCAGGTGGTCCACTCTCTGGCCAAATGGAAGCGCTGGGCGCTGAAGGAGTACAATTTCCGGGTGGGCAAGGGCCTGTACACCGACATGAACGCCATCCGCCGGGACGAAAAGGTGCTGGACAATCTCCACAGCGTGTATGTGGACCAGTGGGACTGGGAAAGAGTCATCCGGCCCGAGGATCGGAACATAGACTTTCTCAAGGATACGGTCCGGCGGATCGTATCGGCCATCTGCATGACCGGAGACGAGCTGGAGTGGGAATTCCCCCAGCTCCCGGCCCATCTGAGCCGGGACGTCAGCTTCATCACCACCCAGGAGCTGGAGGACATGTACCCCGACCTGACCCCCTCGGAGCGGGAGGACGAGTACACGAAGCTCCATCCCACCGTGTTCCTTATGAAGATCGGCGGGAAGCTTCGCTCCGGTAGGCCCCATGACGGCCGGGCCCCGGACTACGACGACTGGGAGCTAAACGGCGACATCCTCTTCCGCAACACGCTGCTGGACCGGGCTTTTGAGGTCAGCTCCATGGGCATCCGGGTGGACCCGGAGAGCCTGGACCGGCAGCTGACGCTCTCGGGCTGCGATTCCCGGCGGGCGTTTCCCTTCCACCAGGCCCTGCTCCGGGGGGAGCTGCCTCCGGCCATCGGCGGCGGCGTGGGCCAGTCGAGACTGTGCATGCTCCTTATCGGCTGCGCCCACATCGGCGAGGTCCAATCCGGCGTCTGGGACGAGGAGACGGTGGAGACCTGCGCCTGCCGGGGCGTACATCTTCTGTAACGATCCCGGGACCTATCACCCGCTCTGGAGGCGTCCATGAACGAGACAAAACAGAAAAAAAAGAACAAAGTGACCGTTGCCGGCACGCTGTTCCTTATCCTGTTCCTGCTCCTGGCCGGCGGCGTCACGGCCTGGTGGATGGGCGCTCTGGATCGGTTCGAGGTATTCCCCCCCAGCCCTCAGGTAACGCCCACGCCCGAGCCCACCCCGGCTCCCACGCCGGAGCCGCCTCCCACCCCCACGCCGGGGCCGGTATTCCTGGCCCGTAACGGGTATTTCCTGTCCAAGGACGGCTTCTTCCGGCCGGAGGAGCCTCTGACCGCGGGCCAGGCGGCGGAGATCTTCTCCCGGGCCGGCCAGACGGTGAGCTTTGACGGCGAGGAAGGGGAGACCATGACGGAGGAGTCCCTGGAGACGATGGCGGCCTCCGTCTCGGGCCCGGAGCTGGCCCGGGCGGCCGTCAGCGCGGTCCACGGCGTCGGAGACGAGACCGTCACCCGCGCGGAGGCGGCGGTGTTCTTCAACCGGCTCTTCGGCCTGACGGCCTCGGAGGAGGAGAACGTGTACTTCCCGGACGTCGCTCCCGGCTTTTGGGCTTTCGGCGACATCCAGACCGCCGCGGCGTCGGAACGGGACTGGTCCGACGGACGTCTCCCGAGCGGCTTTTTCCGGCGGGACGGCCATCTCTATTATGTGGATGAAAACGGATATTTCCTTCGGAACGTTTACATCGGCTCTCTGCTCTTCGGCCCCGACGGACGGTATACCTCCGGCAGCGAGGAGCTGGACGGCTATGTGGCCGGCGTCCTGACGGCCCTGGACGACGGGACCATGTCCCGGGATGACCTTCTCTACGCGGCCTACACCTATGTCCGGGACAATTTCACCTACCTGCGCCGGCACTACTACAAGATCGGCGACGTGGGCTGGCAGCTGGATGAGGCGCTGACCATGTACTCCACCGGCAAGGGCAACTGCTACTGCTATGCCGCCGCCTTCTGGGCGGCCGCCCGGCAGCTGGGGTATGACGCCAAGATCGTCAGCGGCACCTACGGCGTGGAGCGGGCGCCCCACGGCTGGGTGGAGATCTGGCAGGACGGGGAACGGTATACGTACGATGTGGAGATCGAAATGGTCATCCGGCAGAAAAACCAGAGGCCCCAGTCTCTGTACGCCATGAACGACCGGGTCCGTCAGGCCCACAGCTACATCGAAAGCGTGATCACCGACGATCTGGTGGCCCGGGAGACCAACACCGGTCTCCTGCCCCGCTGAGGAGGGCCGGATCATGAAGAAACGGATCATGATGATCTTGTGGGGGGCCTGCCTGCTGCTCCTGGCCGGGTGCATGCTCCAGCCGAAGGAAAAGACGGTGACGGTCTCCCTGCCCGACGGGGCCGCCGCGGTGTTCGACGGCGAGCTGACCGAGGAAGGCGTCGGCGAGGGCCGCCTGGACTTCAACGGCTGGGTGTACGAGGGCAGCTTCCGCGCCGACGCGCTGCTCGTCGGCCGTACGGAGGACCGGCCCTGCGCCCTGGTGATGGGCGGGACGGAGATGTCCGGCCGGTACACCGGACCGCTCAAAAACGGCGAGCCGTCCGGAGAAGGCGTGTTCCGGGCCGACAACGGCGCGGTGTACGCCGGGGAGATCCGGGGCATGTCGCCGGTGAAGGGCGAGGTCACGGATATGCCGTGCGGTCTGACCCGGGACGGGAACCGGTACGAGGGCGTATACCAGGGGACCCTGGAGAACGGCGCCCCCAACGGCCTGGGCTTTTTCGAGGGGAAAAACGAGGTGGGCTATCTCCTCTCCTGGATGGGCGACTGGGCGGCCGGCGCCCCCGGGGAAGAGGGACGGCTGTGCTGCGACCGGCTGCTGACCCGCATGGACGGCCGGGAGATCGCCGGCGTTTACGAGGGAGAGGCCCGGGAGGGCGTGCCCGAGGGCCGGGGGATCTTCCGCTCCGTGGACGGGGAAGGGGTGTCCTTCACCTACGAGGGCGGCTGGCACAAGGGCGTGATGGAAGGCGAGGGGACCCTCCGCTATGAGGCGGAGACCCGCTATGTCCGCGCCGGCTATTTCACCGGCGGCAGCTACACGCCCACCTGGCTCCAGGCCCTGACGGCCTACGGCACCTGCGAGCCCCTGTTCACGTTGAGCGAGGCCCAGATGATGTTTCTGGAGGACCACCCGGAGTTTTGGGAGAAGAGCGAGCATCTGGATTTCATGGATACTCCCTACAAGGACGAGTTCGACAAGAAGCTGACGGTGAACGCCTGCTTCGAGGACCCCTCCGTCATGGAGGAGCCCCGCTGGATGTGCCAGTATTCTCTGCGGGTGATCAACGCGGTGTCCGGGCCGATCTTTGACGGCGGGCCGGTGATGACCCGGATCATGACCACGGACGGCAGCTACAACAAATCCATCCTTCTCCTTGTGCCGGGGGCGGCGGAGGGCCTCTACCGCGGGCAGCGGGTCCACGCCTACGCCCTGCCGCTGGCCATGAGCAGCTACACCACCGTCCTGGCGGTGGAAAAGCCTCTGCTTATCCTGCTGGTGGGCGAGCTTTACAACGGAAGATGAACGACCCCCGGACGCGCGTCCGGGGGCCCTTTTATTGACGCGCGCCTGTTCCCATCCGGCCCAGCAGCACCCGGAGCCGCCGGATGCTGAGGGTGAAGTTGAAGATCTCGCACACGTACAGCACGAACACATACCCGCCCAGCCCGAACCGGGGCAGGAGCGCCCAGACCAGGAGGAGCCCCAGGGCGGCCTCGGCCACGTTGTAGGCCATGGAGCGGTTCATCTCTCCCAGTCCCTTCAGACAGCCGTCGGTGACGATGTCGGTATAGACGAACGGGGCCATGGCGGAAAGCAGCCGCAAAAACCGGGCGCAGTCGGCGCTGTGGTACAGAAGCCCGCCCAGCAGATCCGCCGAGACGAAAAACAGCGCCCCCGCCGCCAGAGAGAGCCACACGGTCTTCCGGAGCAGCCCGCCCACCAGGGACCGGAGCCGCTCCCACTCCCCGGCGGCCTGCGCTTCGGTCAGCTCCGGCACCAGCATCTCCGCCAGGGCTCCCGGCAGACAGGCGGGGAAGAACAGCACCGGCAGCGCCATGGCGCTGATGACCCCGTAGCCCGCCAGGGCGGAATCCGCCGCCATGCCGGAGAGCCGCAGCCCCCGGGGCACCAGAAGCTGCCGCACCGTACCCAGCGCGCTGCGGGCGTAGGCGGAGACGGCCAGCGGCACGGCCAGACGGAACATCCGGCGGGTCAGCCTTTCTCCCGCCGCGCCGGGAAGGGCGTGCCGCCGCCGGTCCAGGGCGTAGAGCGC
>JAEEGL013087263.1_pt1 | contig 17257 bp, 10 predicted proteins | sample 9134231 | NCBI WGS metagenome assembly JAEEGL01 (sample SAMN16246548, study PRJNA631951) | gut metagenome | biome: gut microbiome; feature: rumen; material: fiber-attached | host: Bos | place: Iran: Karaj | collected 2018-10
ATCGATATTGCAAGGTGGCTTGTTGAGTCGCAAGTATAAGGGAAAATGAGAAATGCGAAATGAAATCATTTCGTACAATAATAGGATCTTTAACTACGATGCACGGCCGAGATATGCCAAACTTTGCCAGGCTTTGCCATTTGGCACGGTATTCTGTAAAATGACTGAAGCTTCAGCAGCCTGGCAAACCGGCGCAAACCGGAGCAATTTGATGCGGTTTTGGAGGTAAGAAATGCCTATAAAAGTTTTATTCATCTGCCACGGCAATATATGCCGGTCGCCTATGGCGAAGTATGTGATGCGGGAAATGGTCGAAAATGCGGGGCTGTCGGATCATTTCTATATTGACAGCGCTGCCACCAGTACCGAAGAACTGGGGAATCCGGTGTATCCGCCGGCGGTCCGAAAGCTGTCGGAGCACGGGATAGACTGCAGAGGACACGCAGCCCGCCAGATCACCCGGGCCGATTATGATGACTATGATCTCCTGATTGGCATGGACGGGGAAAACATGTATTATATGAAGCGCAGATGGCCCGTCGATCCCGAGGGGAAACTGCATCTGCTGCTTGATTTTACGGACAACCCCAGAGACATCTCCGACCCCTGGTATACCAGGGACTTCGAGACCACCTGGAGGGAGATAAATGAAGGCTGCGCGGCGCTTCTCAGTCATCTGAGAGAAACCGGGGCGCTGCCCCGCTCCGTGTGATATATTAGACAAAGAAACTGAAATCCGGAACAGGAGAGAAGGATCAGACAATGCAGGCTTACCTTGATAATTCGGCGACCACCATGGTCCGGGCCGGGATCGCGGACGGAATGGCCCGGATAATGACCTCCAACTACGGAAATCCATCCAGCGCCCACCATATGGGCGTTGAGGCGGAGAAGGTCCTTATTGACGCAAGGAAAATAATATCGCAGACGCTTTCCTGCGGGGAAAATGAGATCTTATTTACGTCGGGGGGAACAGAGTCCGACAACCTCGCCATCGTCGGCGCGGCCATGGCTTACAGGCGGGAAGCAAAGACCGTGATCACCACACAGGTAGAGCACCCCGCCGTCATGGAGAGTATGCGCTATCTCGCCGACCAGGGCTTCGAAGTGATGTACCTCCCCGTAAATAAGGACGGCGCTCTGAAACTCGAGTCCCTGGAGAACGCCGTAAATGAGGACACGCTCCTGGTGTCCGTCATGCATGTAAATAATGAGATCGGCGCGGTAAATGACCTCCTCGCCATCGGTGAGATCATCAAAAATAAGAACCCCAAAGCTCTGTTCCACGTTGACGACGTGCAGGGTTACGGGAAATTCAGGACAAATGTAAATCATGACAAAATAGACCTTTTGTCGGTCTCCGGCCATAAGATCCACGGTCCGAAGGGCGTGGGGTTTCTGTATCACAGAAACGGAGTGCGCCTGAGAAACCTTATCTTCGGCGGCGGGCAGCAGGGAAATCTCCGTTCCGGAACGGAGAATGTGCCGGGTATTTACGGTATGGGCGCTGCGGCGGAGGCCGCTTATAAGGATCTCGACACGGATGCGGAACGGATGTATGCGCTGAAGACCAGGCTGGAAGAAAGGCTCCTTGAAAATGAGAACGTCTTTCTGAACGAGCCCCGTGGGCATCAGGGCGCGCCTCATATCGTCAGCGCCTCGATAGAAGGGGTCCGCGCCGAGGTCTTTCTGCATGCGCTGGAGGATAAAGGAGTTTACGTATCCTCGGGCTCTGCCTGTTCTTCCAACCGCCCGCATATCTCCACCGTGCTCACGGCCATCGGCCTGAAGAAGGAATTGCTGGACTCCACCATCAGGTTCTCATTGTCAGCCCTGACTACCGAAGAAGAAATAGAATATGCGGCGCAGTGTGTTTCGGAGATCATGCCCGTTCTCAGAAAATACCGCAGAAGCTGAAACTTCACGCAGGAATTTCAGGCTGCAACCCCGTGCGAGGATGGATTCACTACGTTTTTCCACCTTTTTTATTTGACAACTCAGACGCTTTGAGTTTTAATTATTGATGCGGAATTTCAGCGGTATATTCAAGGAAGGAGTTTGAAAAATGAACACAAAGAAAAGGAAGTCTTTGAAGAAGACCCTGCTTACGAAGATCATTCTTTACGTGGCGATCATCATCGTGATCATCACCCAGATCAGCATCAAACTGGCAGCGGACAATATCCAGAATCTCACAGAGAATATTCTGGCCAGAGAATCCGCGGCTTACGCGAGCGAGATCCGCAGCTGGTGGAACAGCATCAAGGAACGCGTGGGTCAGACCTCGGACGTGGTAAAGAATCTTCCGGAGATCTCCCATGAGGATATGCTCACCATGCTCCTCGCTCTTACGGCTGAAGATCCGGATTCGCAGGATATTTACATGGCCTATGGCGATGACATGACCTTCCTGGACGGATCGGGATGGATACCGGACGAAACCTTCGAATTTACCGACAGACCCTGGTATCAGGGCGCCATCCAAAAGAACGGCGAGATCTTCTCGTCGGAGCCTTATCTGGATGCTTCCACCGGGAAGACCTGCCTGGCGTGCTCCGTGATGATCCGGGACAACGTGGTGCTCAGCAGCGACATCAACTTTGACAAGGTGGCGGAAAAGGTAAAAGGTTTTACTTCCATTTCCCCCGAGGCAAAATATTACATCATAAATAAGGATTCGAAAGACATCCTCGTCAGCAATGTGGAAGGCAGCGTGGGACAGACCCTCGATGACACCACAGACCCTGTGGCGGCGGGACTTGCTCCCGTTTTCGCTTCTCTTGACACTTCCGCATCTTCCGACGGCAGCAAGGTCAGGACCGCAAAGACCGCGGCGGGAAGCATGATGTTCACTGCAACGGATATCGAGGGAACGTCCTGGGCCGTAGTGAGCGCAGTTCCGTCTTCACTCCTTTCAAACAGCATAATAAGAGTTATGATCGTGACCTTTGTGAGCGCGATCCTTCTGCTCCTTCTCCTGTCGGCGCTCATATACTACATCATCAGCAAGGCGATCAATCCAGTCACCACAGTGACCGAGAGGATCACCGATATCAGCAAGGGCGACTTTACCGTCACCATCGTTCCCGAGGGAAATAATGAGATCACGACCCTCAGCGAGAGCCTGAACGGGTACATCGAAAAGATGAGGTCCACACTGAACGGACTGTCGAACATTTCCGGCGCCATGAACAGCAGGGCGGGCGAGTGTTACGACATCTCGCACACCATTTCCGGTGCAAATAAGAACCAGGGCGAGTCCATCGAGCGCCTGAATGAGACACTCAACGACATGAACAGATCCATCGAAGAGATCGCCGACGCAGCCACCGAACTGGCCAATACATCGAGCCAGCTCGCGGGAAGCGCAGCGGATGTCCGGAGCCTGTGCGACGAGACTCTGGAGGCTTCAGGCCGCGGCAAGGACGAGATGGAGGCCATGACCAGAAACGTGAACACGCTGAACGATACCATAGGCGAGCTGACAGCCCTTATCAAAGTGACTGCCAAGTCCGTGGAAGAGATCACGGGTATCACCGACGCCATCACCGCTATTTCCGGCCAGACAAATCTGCTGTCCCTTAACGCATCCATCGAAGCTGCCAGAGCAGGCGAGATGGGCAAAGGCTTTGCCGTGGTCGCCTCAGAGGTCGGGATACTGGCAAAGCAGTCTTCGGAGGCCACGGATACCATCCGCAGGCTGATCGACGACATTACGAGGAATATCGAGGATATCAATAAAAAGGCGGACATATGCGTCCGTGACATGGAAGCCTGCATAAGCGGCGTTGATGAGGCGAATAATTCCTTCAACACCATCTACGAAGACGTGGCAAGGGCTACGGACGGTATCATCGAGATCGCAAGCGGGATCGAGAGGATCAATGATGTGGCCTCCAGCAATGCGGCCACCACAGAGGCGCAGGCCACCAATATCAACGAGGTCATAGGCCTCAGCGGACAGATCGTGACGGAGAGCAACAAGCTCCGTGAGGAGACCGAGAACATCACCAGCATCTCGGAGAACCTGAACAGATACTCGGACGAGATCAATTCCGACCTGTCGCAGTACACTTTGTGACATGGAATACAGGACATTTCTGATCAAATACGCGGAGATAGGCGTAAAGGGCGCGAACCGGGCTTATTTCGAGAGGACTCTCGCATCAAACATAGAGCGGGTCCTGCGCAGCGCCGGACAGTTTCAGGTGAAGGTGGCGGATACCCGCATTTCCGTCAGCGCCGAAGGCGACTTCGATTATGACAGGACCGTCAGCCTGATACGGAAGGTTCCGGGGATAGCTTCGTTTTCTCCCGTGGCAGAGTTCGAAAGGCGCGATCTGCCGGCACTGATCGGGGATGCGGTCTCATTTTTCGGAGAAAGGTTCGGCGACAAAGCCCTCTCGTTCAAGTGTGATACGAAGAGATCCTACAAGGCCTTCCCCGCCCAGTCTCCCGAGATCAATTCGGAAGTCGGGGCGGCAGTCCTCAGCGCTTTTCCCAATGTGCATGTGGATGTCCATGATCCCGATGTTTACCTGAGGATAGAGGTCAGGGACAGGGTTTTTATTTACACCGACGACATAGAGGGGATCGGAGGACTTCCCACGGGCACCGCCGGGAGGATGACTCTGCTCCTGTCCGGAGGGATCGATTCTCCGGTGGCGGGATTCCTCATGGCCAAGCGCGGCGTGCAGCTTGATGCGGTCTATTTCAATGCGCCGCCCTATACCAGCGAGAGAGCCCTCATGAAGGTGGTGAAGCTGGCGGAGATAGTGGCTTCCTACGCCGGACCGATCCGTCTGTATAATGTGAATTTTACCGAGATCCAGATGTACATCTACGACAAATGCCCTCATGACGAGCTGACCATTCTCATGCGCCGTTATATGACCAGGATCGCAGAGAGGATCGCGAGGAGCAGGGGGAGCATAGGTCTTATTTCCGGGGAGAGCCTGGGGCAGGTGGCGAGTCAGACCGCGGAGAGCCTGTACGTCACGGATGAGCCTGCAGGAATGCCGTTTTACAGGCCACTCATCGCTTTCGACAAGATGGACATCGTGGGATTGTCAGAGCGCATCGGGGCATACGAGACCTCGATACTTCCCTATGAGGACTGCTGTACCATCTTCGTGGCGCGGCATCCGGTCACAAAGCCCAAGCTGGATATCATTCAGGAGCACGAAAAGCTGCTGGAGGGGATAGAGGAGATGATCGACAAGGCCATCGGGACCGCCGACGTGCGGGAGATCGGAGGCTGAACCCCGACAAATGAAGGCCGGGAGCATGGCCTGCCATCCGTAAAAGAAAAGCCGCGGGGATAAACCGCGGCTTTGTTAATCCAACGCAATGCCCTGAAGGACGGGTTATCAGATAAGATACATCTTGAGGGCGTCCATCACGCTGTTCAGTTCCTCTTCCTTCTCGGCGTGGATGTTCAGATCTATGGGTTTTGACAGATCGAGACTGAAGATACCCATAATGGATTTTGCATCAATGACATATCTGCCGCTTACAAGGTCGAAATCATAATCGAATTTCGTGATATCGTTTACGAAAGACTTTACCTTATCGATCGAATTAAGCGAGATCTTTACTGTTTTCATCTGTTGCTTCTCCTTTCTTGTTGAACAATTTCATCTCTCCGGCGTAAGCCGTACTTCTATTTCCTCGCGGTAAATGCGAAAAAGGACCCGTTTGTGACAGTCCAGCCGCCGGTCATTTCCCGGATGACAGGGAAAACCGACCTCATCGCACTTGACGATGAATTATGTGATATCATATAAATAATTGTGAAATAAGTCAACCGTCATAAAGCACAAAATATTGAATAAAATGATAAAAAAAACAGTCGCATTTCATACTCTCGGCTGCAAGGTAAATGAATACGAAAGCGAGAAACTGTCGAAGGAGCTTGAAGCCCGCGGATGGATCCCCGTGTCTTTCAGCGATGACGCCGCGGTTTATGTGGTGAACACCTGCTCCGTGACGAAGATCGCGGACCACAAGAGCCGGCAGATACTTAACCGCGCGGCGTCACAGTCGAAAAAGAACGGTGCTGTGACTGTCGCCATGGGGTGTTACGCATCCATTGAAAAGAGCGGTCTGACCGCAGATCTTATCATCGATAATAAGGACCGTGACCGCGCCGCAGATCTTATCGAGGAGCTGTTTGAAAAGGAGTCGGCTTTCGAGGATGCGCCCGCTCCTTCATTTACCCGCCCCCGTCAGAGGACCAGAGCCTTTATCAAGATCGAGGACGGATGCGATTCTTTCTGTTCCTACTGCATAATTCCCTATGCGCGCGGCCCGGTCCGCAGCATTTCGCCCGATGAGATAATCCGCGAAGCGAAGGAGTGCGCCCTGGCAGGGATTAAGGAGATCGTCATCACCGGGATCAACGTCAACCGGTACGGGGCGGGCCTGATCACGGAGAGACCTGCTTTTACCGGAGAACCTCTCGCCGGACTGCTGTCCCGCATTGCGGAAGAGACCGGCATAGGCAGGATCCGGCTGAGCTCCGTGGAGCCGGGACTTATAAATAAAGACTTTGTTTCCCGCATAGCGGAAATAAAATCCGTATGTCCTCATTTCCATATGGCGCTCCAATCCGGGTCGGGGAGTGTGCTGAAGCGGATGAACCGCCGTTACACGCCCGAAGAATATATGAAGAGCGTGGAACTGCTGAGGCGATACTATGACGACCCTGCCCTCACGACTGACGTGATCGTCGGATTTCCGGGAGAAACAGCGGAAGAACACAGGGAAAGCATGGACTTCATCAGGGCTGCGGATCTTTCGAAACTGAATGTGTTCAGGTTTTCGGGGCGCCCCGGGACTCCCGCATTTTCCATGAAAGGCCAGATCAGGAACGCCGTTAAAGAGGAACGGGCCCATGAAATGCTGGCGCTGGGCGAAGAACTCAGGGCATCATACGAACAGCGTCACAGAGGCCGCGTTTTGGAGGTGCTTTTGGAAGAAGCAGAGGAAAACGGCGCTGTATCCGGATATTCGAAAGAGTACATCCGGGTCACCCTGCCCGCCGGTACCCCCGGTGAGATCGTTCAGACCACATTCTGATGCGGAACCCGCCGACGCGCATTCGACAGCATCTCCCTTTCGTGGTACAATCACAGAATGCCGATCCTTAAGTTAAAACCTGCATATAAGGACAATCTCTGGGGCGGTCACAGACTGGTCGATGAGTTCAATAAAGACTATGACGGACCTGTGCTGGCCGAATCCTGGGAGGTTTCATGTTATCCCGGCAGCCCCTCCGTCATTGCGGAAGGCAGGTACGCGGGGATCTCCCTCGAAGAATACATAAATGACAAAAACCCTGATGCGGTAGGTACCGCGGGAAGCCGTTTTGCCGGATTTCCCCTGATGGTCAAGCTGATAGACGCCAGGGAATCCCTGTCCGTCCAGGTGCATCCCTCGGACGGGTACGCCTACGCATATGAGGGGCAGCCCGGAAAGCTTGAGGTGTGGTATATCGTGGACGCCGAGCCCGGCGCCTGCATTTACTACGGCGTGAAAAAACGGATCTCCAAGGCGAACTTCAAGCGGCACATCGAAAATAATACCCTGGAAGAGATACTGTACAAGGCCCCGGCTAAAAAGGGGGACGTCTTTTTCATCGGGCACGGAGTACTCCATGCTATCGGCGCCGGAATCGTTGTGCTGGAGGTGGAACAAAATTCAAATGTGACCTACAGGGTGTATGATTACGGAAGAAAAGGTCCGGACGGCAGGGAGCGTGAACTTCACATAAAGAAAGCGCTCGATGTGGTCCAGCTGGAGCCGGCGCTTCACAAGGATATGCACGGGCATCTCGCCGACTGCGAGTATTTTGTGGTGGACCGGCTCTGCTCGGACGAGGCGGAGGAATACGGGATCCCGCAGACCGTCGGAAGCGTGCCGGCAGGATCCGGGATCGTTCCGGAGATCCCCGGCGGGTCTCTGGCCAGGCTTTTCGTCGGGACCGAGAGTTTTATGACCATTACATTTATCGAGGGGGAGGGAGTCATCCTGACCGCAGACGACAGGGCCGAGTACAGGAAGGGTGACAGCTTTTTCCTCCCGGCGGGTACCGGAGAGGTCCTGATAGAGGGGCGGTACGACGTCATCCTCGCCAGGATCTGAGCGGGAAGAGGGCGATTACGGGGCGTGAAGTCATTCCTGCGAAGATAGGGGATTTGTCCGGACCGGGAACCCCCGACCGGCTGTCCCGAGCAAAGGGTCAGGCCCCGGATCACTTGATAAATAACTGCACTGCATGCACACAGAAAGGAGTACAAAATGTCCGGTATTCTTATCAAAGGCGCAAAAACACTTCTCCCGGGAAATGAGATCCGGGAGTGCGACATCTGCATCGAGGGCGGCAGGATCATCGGGGTGAACAATGTCCCGGCGGGATTCTGCGCAGACAGGATAATAGAAGGCGCCGACCGCCTGGTGATGCCCGGCCTCATCAATTGCCACACCCATTCCTACATGGCATTCATGAGGAGCGCCGCGGACGACGTCCCTTTCATGGACTGGCTGTTCAAGGGCGTGAGCCCCATTGAGGACAATATGACTGATGAAGACGCCTATTGGGGCGCATGCCTGGCCATAATCGAAATGATGAGGACCGGCACTACATGCTTTTCCGATATGCAGATGAACCCCGGCATGACTTCGAAAGCGGTGTTGGAATCAGGCATGAGAGCCGTGATCTCCCGCGGGCTTGTGGGCAGCGGAAACGACGAGGGAGGCCGGATGAGGCTCGATCAGACTTACAGGGAGATGGAAGAGTTTAAGGACTGCGACAGGCTGTCATTCATGCTGGGACCGCACGCACCCTACACCTGTGATGAGGAGTATCTGAAGATCGTTGCTTCCGAGGCAAAGGAACACGGGATGGGGATTCACATCCATCTTTCCGAGTCCGTGTCGGAGATAGATCAGATAAATGAAAAATACGGCTGTACGCCTATCGCTCTTGCGGAGAGGACCGGTATATTCGATTCCCGCTGCGTTGCGGCGCACTGCGTGCAGCTGAAGGACGGCGATATAGAGATAATGAAAGACCACAACGTGAGCGTGGTGACAAACCCCGCTTCCAACATGAAGCTGGGCAACGGTTTTTGCCCTGTACCCGAGCTTCTCGAAGCTGGCGTGAACGTATGCCTCGGCACGGACGGGGCAGCGTCCAACAACCGTCTCAATATGTTCAGCGAGATGGAGCTGCTTTCACTGATCCACAAAGGCACCCATAGGTCGCCGGTGTGCGTGTCGGCGAAGGAAACTCTCGATATCGCCACGATAAACGGCGCAAAGGCTCTCGGGCTCGAAAGCGAGATCGGCAGCGTGGAAGAGGGAAAGAAGGCGGATCTGGCCATCATCGATCTGAAAAGGCCTGCGCTCCAGCCGGAAAATGATATCGTGTCGGAACTCGTGTATTGCGCCGGCGGATATGAGGTGGACACTGTGATCATAGACGGGGAGATCACCATGGAGAACGGCCGTATACTGACCCTTGACGAGGAGGAGGTATACTCCCACACCGCCGCCATAATGAGGCGCATCCGGGGGTGAGGGGAAAGATCTGAAGCAGTATTTGAGGAGGGGAAAATGAAACTGAAGAGGATGCTTGTAGCATTGATCGGAGTCTCGCTGCTTGCGGGAAATCTGTGGACCGCGGGGGCTCTTGCGGCGGAAGCGCGCGGGAGGAGGACTTATGTTTCCCAAGGGACAGAGGAAGACGCGGCTGCCCCGGCTGAAGTGAGCGGCACTGTGCCGGACCGGGACGGCGCCCTCGCCCCCTCCGGCAACAAAACCGAAAGATCCTACCCCGTCCTGAGTGAGAATATCCTGAAGGTGCAGTCTCTGGATGTGGAAGCGTTCAGTTACAGTGCCACCGCATCCCTTACTGCCCACATATATGAGGACGAATACAGGGATCTTGCCATCATCTACAGTTCGAAAGAGTCTGCGGATTTCTGGCCCGGGGCGTGGTATGTCGCCGAAGATGACCTTGAGGCCTCTGATTACCAATATACGAAAGCCGAAAATTACAAGAAGCAAAAAAACTCAAAGTACGATGGATTGATCGGGATTTACAGCATTGAAGTGTCCGATGCGAATGAAGCCGATCCTGTTCTATCTCCGGATACCGTATACACCTACCGCGTTGTCTCCAGGAAGTCCAGGTGGGATCCTGTGAATCTTGAGATCGAATACGATTATTATTTCGTGACCGCTCCGGCCACCTTTACCACAGCTCAGGCTATAACAAAGTCAAATGTTTCCATAGATGAAGTGAGCTATGAAGATTACGGATGCTACACCGGGATGGTGAATGTGACTGTCGCAAATCCCGACAGGGATGTCATAAGAAAAGTGCAGATAGTTGAAAAAGATAATAACGAAAATGTGGTCTGCGATCTTTCTGCCTCAAAAAAGGATTATTACAGCGACTCTACCGTGAAGAGATATTTCCGCGGGCGCTATTTCAGGAACGACAAGGCTTTGGAACTCCGGGTGGGCGCGCATACCGGAAACGGCGAGTTAACCTGGATAAAACAGGATTTCAAGCCGCTTCTGCATGAAGAGAGTGAGCTGGAAATATCCCTTTCTTCAAACGCGGAATCCATGCACATCGGGGCTGAAGTCTCCGTGGAGCCGGAATTCTTTGCCGACGACGGTATGACCCTCGGGCTATATTACAGGGAAAAGGGATCCGAAGAGGAATGGCAAAAGGATACTGCGGAACTATACACATATGAATATGATTACGGAAATATCGGTGTGTTCTATGATCCCGGCGACACCTTTGAAATATTTAACATCACGGAACTGAAGCCAGAAACAGAGTATGAATACTATGTCGAATTATTCTCCAAATCCCGCCCGGGAAATAATGTGATAAAGAGCCTCGGTACGAAGGAAGATCCGAAGACCTTTACAACCGGGAAGAACACGACTTACAAAAGATCGGATTTCAAGGATCCCGGTCTGTACGGTCTGCTCTCCACATGGTGTGATTACAATTTTGGCGATGATGCGGTGACCCGCGCCAGGCTTGAGACTTTCTCATCATTGGAGATCGACGATCTGTCTGAAGAAGACGTGGTCGTCAAACTGGACGATTTCCCGGAAAAACTGCCGAATCTCAAGTCATTGATGATGTCAAGGCAGGATTTCAGTGATATCGCCCCCCTGAAGGAACTGGAGCATCTCAGGATGGTCACTCTTCCCTATGCTTATGTCAAGGAACTGCCCGATCTGTCGGATGTGAATTGGAAGTTTTTGTCATTATCACAGAATCCTCTTTCCCTCTCCGAAGTGCAGAAGGCTGATCTCCCGGATACCGTCGCTTTCTACTGGACTCCAATAAAGCAGTCTCTCAAGTCCGCATCCACCTATTATGTGGATGATAACGGAAAGTATCCCATAATCCTCGAGTACGTACCGGGCGTGTATTATTCCGACGGACGTTCTTATAAAGCATCGGTAAAGATCGGAAATACGACAAAGGTTTATGAATCCGTTGATTATTCCGAGGGAACATCCATGTATATCATCGATACCGCAAAGGAGGACTTCGGTCTGACCACAGGGCAGGACTATACAGCGAAAATAGCCATCATGGATTCCCGTAACGATCATGTGGTGTATGAAGAAGAAAAAACTTTCGGATTTGCCCAAAAGCCCGAAAGCTTTGCCCGGGAGGTATATACACTGCCCGGATACACCGATCCCTGCATGCTGGAAAGTTCCTATGACAGTTATGTCTATATCCCCTCCCAAAATGCGGGTACCGCTGAAAGCGTTTCCGTGGTAAAGGACGGAAAGACGTATTTCAGTTCGACCTCAGACCTGCTCTCCTCGGCGAATTATGCCCTCTATCTTTACCGTGACCTCTTTGGAGATGATAACGACATATCCGGATATCTCGACTATGAATACTGCAGTGTGCCATATCCGGAGGGCGTGAAACTGCCGGTGGCGGGAGATTACGACATGGTAGTCAAGCCTAAGTCGGGTAATGCCGTGACTGTACCTGATGTATTGCACGTGGTCGCCGGTCCGCTTACTACAGGCGCCTATGCATGCAGTTATGAAGATGAACCCTACGATCAGAGAGGGGATTATGTCTACGCATACATTTGCGGCTATAATCTGGACAGCAGTATAAAGCCTTTCCTTGCCGACCGCCGGGGTGATGTGTACGCTGAGTTTGTGAGCATGGAACAGACCGGATGTAATGATTACGGCATGATGACATGTGTATGTAAGATGAAGCGGAAGAAAGACGCCTTTAAATGGTTCGGTAAAATGACTTCCGATGAAGACGGTTATGATCTGTCGATCAACTTCGATAAAAACTCCGGTGTCATCAGGGCTCCCGGGGAATATTATGTCTCGAAAAGCAGCTTTTTCAACGATTATGAGAGTGAGGACGAACTCAGGCTGCAGCCGATCATGTCGTATTACAACCGGAAAAAAGGCAGTTTTGAACTGACCTTCGACAGTACCGTTCCCGCAGATAAGGAACTTACCGTGACGATATGTACGGACAGAGAGGGTGGCGAGGTGCTGGCTGAGGGCACTGCGAAGACGGATGAAAAAAGGCATATCTCCCTCGTGCCTGTGACCGGAGAGGGTGAAAAATATATTCCCGAAATGGATACAGAGCCATACATCCGGGTCAGCGACGGACAATACGGTTATACCGGCAGACTGAACGAATATGACTGGTATAACTATCATAATGATGACCCCGGCGCTTTTATTACAGGCTTTACGCCGGATAAAAGTATCGCGCCTGCTCCCATGGCGGCTTTCGGGCTCACCGTGACCGCCGTTCCCGGAAAGTACAGGAACAGCTCCCTCAAAGCCCGCATTTCCGATACCGAAGAGGAAAAGAGCCTCACCTGCACAGAGGGTGAGACCGAAGACATCTTTACCACCGGAGCCTGGACCTTAAAAAGCCCGCTTTCCGCGGGCATGTATCACGTTGAACTGTACGGGACTGTCGGCGGTAGTGAAAGGAAACTCCGCAGCGAACTTTTGTATGTCGTGCCCAATGACGGGTTCTATTCCCGGTGTTCGGCCAGGATCGACAGCTTTGATCACACAAAGGCCATTCTCACAGCCGATCTCGGGATGTTCGGCATACCGGATACAGATTCCCTGAGCGTTCTCAACGGGTTCATTCAGGAAAAGAAACTGTCTGTACAGGTGTTTAATAATGAAAGGAAGGAGGCCGGGGGGATCACGGTCACCCCTGTGAGAGCCGAGCACGGAATCATGACCTGGACCATTTCCGGTCTGGAGGAAGAGGAAATAGAATACACTGTGAGAGTGACCGCAGATTCCGCGACGCCTCTGTCCCCTGCCACAGGTGCGGAGATCTACAAGGATCCGCTCCACGGCAGCTCCCTTTTAAGGGAAATGTATTATGAGATGGTGGAAGACGTCGAACAGCCGGCGTTTTGCGGCGCGTATACAGATGATCTGACAAATGAGAACCCTCTGACCCTGAATTTCTATGAGCTCAGCGACCTTTCCTCTCCGGTGAAGAGCATCACCCCTGAGCGTTCGGAATTCAGGGACGGTTATTATTATCTTAAAAAGAGCGATGTGAAAGGGCTCGACCCTGACACAGTGTACAGATGCGTCGTTCTGGCAAAGGAGAGGATCGCCGGGTCCTGGCGCACAAGGGCATCCCATTGGGACGGATATTTCTGCTCTTCGGTACAGACTGACGAGCCCGACGATCCTGTAGACCCGGAGACAGTGCATCCGGAGAGCGTCAGCCTGACTCCGTCTCAGGCAAAGCTCAAGGTTGGAGAGACCATACAGCTCACTGCGGCCGTATACCCCGGGAACGCCGAAAATAAAGACGTTACCTGGGAAAGCGGCGCGGAAACGGTGGCAACGGTAAGCGATACGGGGCTTGTGAGCGCAGTATCCGCGGGGACCGCCCTTATTACCGTGAAGACCGTGGATGGAGAGAAAAAGGCGTACTGCGAGGTCAATGTAGAGCGAAAGGAATCGCTTTACGCCGAGTTTACGGAGGGAGACACTTTTGAGTACACGGGAGCGATCATAAAGCCGGCTGTCGCTGTGTACAGAGACGGCCGTGAACTGGTATGCGGTCTGGATTATACCCTGCAATATGCGAACAATATAAACGCGGGTCAGGACGCTTCCGTCACAGTCAAAGGAAAGACCTTCCCGGGTTCACTGACAAACGTCTTTTCCATAACGAAAAAGGATATCGCGGATGAAGACGTGGCAGGATCTGATGTGATCACGGTGCAATCGGGTAAGAAAGCTGCCGTTGAACTTTTCTATAACGGGAAAAAGCTGTCCTCCAAAAAAGACTTTGAAAATAATGACGAAACGAAGACATTCAGTTCCGACGGGCAGATCACCGTCACGGGGAAGGGGAATTTCACCGGAAAGCGCACCATTGATGTGAAGATAGCCCAGGTCAAGCCCGAGAAGTTCAAGGTTACGGAGTTTAATCCCATAAAACGCACATATAACGGGGAAGAGCAGCTGCTGGGGACCGACGAGTACCAGACAAATGGGGAATGCATCCTGGCTTATTCGGGAGATACGGTGAACGCCGGCACGGTAAAGGTCACATTTATCGGGGTCGGAGATCATCCCGGCAGTGTTACGAAGTCATATAAGATCGGGCCTGCCTCTTCCGCAAAACCCGTGATGACACTCAGCAGTTCGGTTATGTTCAAGGCGGGCGGCGTCCGGCCCGCGCCGGAGGTCCGGATCGGCACGACTCTGCTGACTCCCGGGAAGGACTACAATCTGACCTACAAGAATAATACCGGCGTGGGAACGGGTAAAGTGATCGTGAAATACATCGGGAATTACAAGGGCGTGAAAAGCGAAAGCAGGGAATTCACAATCACAAAGGCTTCGCTGAACGCCGGCAACTCAACCCTGATCTGCAGAGATACGGTATATGTGAAAAAAGGCAAATATAATACCGATGTCTATGTGGATGTGGATCACGTCGCTCTCTCCGGCAAGGATTATAAGGTGACCTACGCTATCGGCTCCAGGGACATAACAAAGGCTTCCGTTGACGAGACAATGCTCACAGGGGATAATACTGAAGTTTCCGTGACCGTAAAACTCAAGGGCAATTACGAGGGGACTCTCACCGGAAAATATCTGATCTCAAAGGCGGATGAGACAAAGTCTCTCTCAAAGTCTAAAGTAAAGATTACGGATAAGGCCGGAACGAATGTAGCCAAATTCCCCTTCACAGGGGCTCCCGTAGAGATCACGGGTGATCATATCCTGAAGGTCACCTTGGACAATAAGGTGTTGGATCCGTCTTGTTACACCGTGAGCTACAGCAACAATTTGGAAAAGGGGAAAGCTGCCGTCATAATAAATGCAAAGCCCGGCAGCGGATACTACGGAAGCAAGGTAGTCAAATTTGGTATAGTAAAGGGAAAGATCCGGTGGTGATGCCGCCGGGAGACGGCGGCGAAGCGGAGATATATGCGATCCCGCCGGGAGACGGCGGCGAAGCGGAGATTCAGTTAGAAAAAAGGAGGAATTTACATGGCATCAGAGATCAGAGATCCCGGACTGTGGGAATCGGGCGCAAGAAAGATCGAGTGGGTGAGGAGAAACTGCCCGCTCCTCAGGATGACCGGCGAGGAATTCGAAAAGGACCAGCCGTTTAAGGGCAAAAAGGTCACGCTTTCGGTCCATCTGGAAGCAAAGACAGCGCTGCTTTGCCTGACCCTTGCCCGGGGCGGGGCGGAGATGCATGTCACGGGGTCAAATCCCCTGTCCACCCAGGACGACGTGGCTGCGGCTCTTGTGCATGAGGGACTGGATGTGCACGCGTGGTACGGCTCTACTCCGGAGGAGTACAGCTCTCACATCAGAAACGTACTGAAACCGGGCCCTAACATCATAATCGACGATGGCGGGGATCTGGTAAACATGATCCACAACGAGATGCAGGATCTGATCCCCGGCGTGATCGGCGGGTGTGAGGAGACTACGACCGGCATCATCAGGCTGGAAGCCATGAACAGGGCGGGCGCCCTGAAGTTCCCCATGGTGCGGGTCAATAACGCCGACTGCAAACACTTCTTTGACAACCGTTACGGCACCGGCCAGTCCGTGTGGGACGGCATAAACAGGACTACGAACCTGATCGTTGCCGGCAAGATCGTGGTAGTCGCAGGCTACGGCTGGTGCGGAAAGGGTACGGCCATGAGAGCCAAAGGCCTGGGAGCCAGGGTCATCGTCACGGAGATAGATCCGGTAAAGGCCATAGAAGCCGTGATGGACGGCTTTGATGTGATGCCCATGAACGAGGCTGCGAAGGTGGGTGATTTCTTTGTGACCGTTACCGGCTGCGACAACGTCATCGACACCGACGACTTCGAGGTGATGAAGGACGGCGCCATCATGTGCAACGCCGGTCACTTCGATTCAGAGGTGAATATGAAGGGGCTCCGGGCGCTGGCGGTGGAGACCGCGGAAATGCGGAAGAACATCATGGGATACAAGCTTCCCACCGGACAGTGGGTCTACGTCATTGCCGAAGGCCGTCTAGTGAACCTGGCCGCCGGGGACGGGCATCCCGCGGAGATCATGGACATGAGCTTTGCGATTCAGGCGCTTTCCGCCAGGTATCTTGTGGAGCACGGTTCTGAACTCACGGAGAAACTGATCGACGTGCCCCGCGAGGTGGACCGGAAGGTTGCGGAGATGGAACTTAAGTTCCTCGGAAAAGAGATCGACGTCCTCACTCCCGAGCAGGAGAAGTACCTGAACAGTTACGACCTGTAAGACCCGCCCGATGATGGTGTGAGTTTACGGACCTGAAGAAACAGCTGAAACCTCCAAAGTTAGGATAAGAAGACGAAAAAGAGTCATCTTATCCTAACTTTTTGGGTTTGTGGATTATGAAATCCGGAGAAGCGGATGCAAAAGTTAGGATAAGAAGAAGAAAAAGAGTCATCTTATCCTAACTTTCTAGGGTTGTGGGTTATGAAATCCGGAGAAACGGATGCAGAAGTTAGGATAAGAAGACGAAAAAGAGTCATCTTATCCTAACTTTTTGGGTTTGCGGGTAATGAAATCCGGAGAAACGGATGCAAAAGTTAGGATAGGAAGACGAAAAAGAGTCATCTTATCCTAACTTTCTAGGTTTGTGGGTTATGAAATCCGGAGAAACGGATGCAAAAGTTAGGATAAAACAGAC
>JAEEGL014467190.1_pt1 | contig 17257 bp, 9 predicted proteins | sample 9134231 | NCBI WGS metagenome assembly JAEEGL01 (sample SAMN16246548, study PRJNA631951) | gut metagenome | biome: gut microbiome; feature: rumen; material: fiber-attached | host: Bos | place: Iran: Karaj | collected 2018-10
ACGGCGGAAGTGACCTGCCAGCAGGAAGGGTACAACTCCTGCATTGACCTGAAGGTCAAGAGCCTGCGGAAGAACGGAAAAACCAAAGACAGCGGATACACCGTCTTTGACCAGAACGGCGCGGTGCACCTGGTTGAGGTGATCAATCCCGGCGTTTACCAGACGACGGCGGCAGTTAAGAACAACACGGTGCTGCGCGGTTCCGCAAAGACCGAACTGCTGCTTAGCCTGCTGCGCGCCCTGGGAAACCAGGCGGAGGCTTTTGTAGGCGACAAAGCCGTGACCGTAACGAAGGCTGAAAACGGCGGCCAGGAAATCCAGCTGAAGCTGGACAGCGCGAAACCGGAAATCCTGGACCAGGCGCTGACCCTGCTGCTGCAGTTTACGGGTGAACGCTTCTTTAACGTGAACAGCGACGATATCTTTGATCACACGGGAAACTTCAGCGACTATATTACCGTTTCCCGGGCGATTCTTTATACCACAAAGGCCGTTTCCGTGCAGAACGCGGAGATTACCGTGAAACTGGACGAAAAGGGCGAACTCGAGTCCATTGCCGGCAGCGGCGCGGTGAAGCTGACATCCGTCAAGGGTGAGGAACACCTGCTGGAGGGCAAATTCAACCTGGACGTTTCCGAGCGGGGCACCACCAAGGCGGAAGTGTTTGACCCTGAAAAGCATGCGGGGAAGACAGCAAAATAATGAAATATAAAAGAAAAAGCGGGACGTCATGCCGACGTCCCGCTTTTTTACCTGCAAACCGGTATTCGGCACAGTTTTGTCAGTTCCCTATGCCAGCGGCGGACGGTATTGTCATCAGGAACACAGAAACTGTCGTGGGGCAGGCCAAGCTGGGAGCGTTTGTTGTTACCCAATGCGTGATACGGCAGTAAATCCACCTGCCGGATCCGGGGAAGATTTTCTGTCAGGCGTGCTATGCCGAGAAAGTGCTCAGGAGTATCATTGACCCCTGGAATAATCGGACAACGGAGAATGATATCCGCGCCACTGTCATGAAGCATCTGCAGGTTTTCCAGAATAAGCCGGTTATCCTCACCCGTCCGCTGACGGTGAAGTTCCGGATTGGTGAGCTTCCAGTCATACAGGAAAAGATTGATATAGGGCAGAATATTCCGGTATGCTTCCGGGGAAGCGAAGCCGCAGGTTTCCATGGCGACATGGATTTCCTGCCGGTGCAGCAGGCCGGCAAGCGCAAGCGCGAAACCGGGTTGTTCCATCGGTTCGCCGCCTGTGAGGGTGACTCCGCCGCGGACACGGAAGAAGGGGCGGTCTGGCAGGATCCGGGCCAGCACTTCCTCCGGGGACATTTCCCTGCCGGTGACACGGCAAGCCTCCGCAGGACAGACGGAAACGCAAAGGCCGCAGCCAGCACAGCGGGAGGAATCGTATTCCCCATGCAGACCGCGGGCTCCGGCGGGACAAGCGGCACAAGCCCCGCAGCCGATACAGCGGGAGGAAAGCACCATGACCTGGGGCTCAGGACGCTGCGTCTCTGGATTGTGACACCATTGGCAGCGGAGAGGACAGCCCTTGAAAAAGACGCTGGTGCGGATGCCCGGCCCATCATTGACCGAGAAGGGGATTATATCCGTAACAATACCGCGCATAGGTCAGTAAAGGGCGCGTGAAAGCATATCCGCCTGGGTGCCCTTATCCAGGTTGATGAATCGCGCGCTGAAACCGCCGACGCGCACAAACAGGTTGCGATGAAGCTCCGGATGGATCATGGCATCCTCCATTTCGCCGCGATCCATTACGCTGATATTGAGGGAGAGAATCCCCATATCAAAGGCAGTGTCTATCAGGTCCCGGACCACATCAGGATGCTTTGTGAACAAATCCTTGCTCAGCTTCAGGTTCTGGGCTGTTCCGGCGGTGAGATCCATCGGGGTTGAAGCGAGTGAGCGAAGGAGCGCCGGAAGTCCGTTATGATCCATGCCGGCCATGGGGTTGTTACCGTTGGAAAGATAAGTGAAGGCGCGGCGCCCATCCGCAGTGGCAAGAGTATTGCGTCCCAGATCGACGTTGGCGCCGTTGTTGATCATGACCACCAGGTAGGAGGAAAGCCCCTGGGCTTTCGCCTGACGGGCGGTTACTTCAAAGACATGCGTGTTCACTTCCCGGGCCATCCTGTCTGCTTCGGGATCGTCATTGCCGAACTTGGGACAGCGCAGCAGCTGCTGACGCAGATCCTCATGGCCGACGAAATCCGCGTCCAGGATTTCTACCAGCCGGCGCAGGGACAGGAGCTTTTTCTCATAGACGATTGAGCGGATTGCGGTAAGACTGTCGGATACAGTCGTGTTACCGTAGGTTTCATAGGTGCCTGCCAGGTAGCGGACGCCGCCGGAGACCAGGGGCTTCGCGCGCGCCACACAGTCATCCATGAGCAGGCTCATGAGCAGCATCGCGCTGTTTTCACGGACCGTATCGTAAACGAGGCGTTGATGGTGCGCAGCGATTTCAGTGAAGTATTCGACCTGGCGCTTATAAGCGTCCATCAGGAGGTCAAAGGAAAAGAAATCGTCCGGGGAACCGAGGTTCAGTCCGTGGGGACAGCCGCGGACAGGATCAATGCCTTCATGCAGGGTGACTTCCAGCGCCTTGGCCAGGTTGATGATATCGTTGGGGGTACCGACACTGCGGTGGCCCAGTACATACTCCCCGCAGCCAAAGAAACCGTACTGTTCCGCCTCGCAGGGTGAAACGTGCATCGTGTTCTGCACCGTACGGACGGAAGCTTCGTCATTGAAGAGCAGGGGATAGGTCATGCCATCCGCCAGCATCTGAAGGGCGAGGCTGATGACGTCTTCAGAAAGCCCCTTATACATGCGGAGGGAAAACTCAGGTTTCAGTTCCCGAAAACGCATCCCAGCCTTCATGATCGCCAGTGAGACACGGTCAGCGTTCTCCGGGTTGCGGCGGCCGAGACCACCCATGACGATGCGGCCGTCGCGGCTGTCTGTATCCTGCATCAGCCGGTAGAAAGAGAGCAGGAGCCGGATGGCTTCTTCCTCCGAGAGGGTTCCACTGTCCAGGTCACGGGCATACAGGTCGCCTAGGTAGACGTCCATGCGGCCGAAGTCCCGTCCTCCCGTCATGGCTGAATAGAACCAGACCAGCTGGAGCGCATCACGGAAACAGACGGGTGCGCCGGTTTTCAGCCGGGCGAGGCTGTCCAGGACGGGCTGAATCCACGCAGGATCCGCGCCTTCCTCCAGCTTTTTGCGGAACTGGGCTTCATACAGGCCGAGGACATCCATAAGCAGATCGAACAGGCCGCAGAGGGAATGAAGGAAATCCTGCTGGCTTTCGGACAGGGCGGAGTCCTCCAGACGGGTAAGTACTTCCGCACGGAGGCCCTTCAGACCGAGACGCACCAGTTTGTCATAATCCAGCTGGGAGAAAACCAACCGGTAAAGGCCGAAGATGACTCCGGAATCCACGGACCATAGATCACTGGGCATTTCCCGTTTCATGACATTGTCAAACTTCGCCCGAACCTTGGCGTTAACATTTTCCTTTTTCCAGAATTCGATCAGGCCGGCGATCGCCCTGCGGTGCTCCGGGGTCTGGGAAGGGCGGTTCATTACCCGCTCCAGGCGCCCAAGATCGGCGTAAAAGGAGACGTTATCCAGACCGTCGGTATCGTCGTCCCAATAGCTGGGAGCGACGCCCAGCGGTCGGAACATGCGCCGCCCGGCCAGCAGATCCCCGTCGCGCAGCGGCGCAACAGCGGCAGGCAGGGAAACCCGCAGGCAGTTCAGCTCCCGGGAAGCCAGGCCGCAACCAGCACTGTCCCTGTAAGCCTGAGTATACCTGAACTCCACATCCAGGCTGTCATCGAGATGACTGTCATCCCAAGCCAGATATCCTCTCATAGGCGACCTCCGATACGGTTATTCACTTCCATTCTGATTTTATTGTATAAAAGAAGCGGCATAAGCCAAGTGCAGGAACAAGCGGATTATATGCAAAAAGTAAGATAATCCGTGCCGGAAAGCAGCAGGGGGAGAGGACTCTGTTTATTTACTTTTCAGGCTTCCGCCTGTATAATGATGGAGACATTGACGGAGGAAAAAATATGCTGATTGAATATGGCAATACAGTCGTAACGCCGAGTTGGGAACTGACAGAAGATATGCCTACGGGTTATTCCCGTATTTATTATGTGCTGGAAGGGGAACCGACCTACGAGTCCGCAGATACGCGTCAGGTGCTGAAACCGGGGTTTCTTTACGTGCTTCCTTCCACGGTGCCGTATCATGTATGGCGGAATCCTGAAGTTGATTTCGCCTGCACTTACCTGCATGTGGATTTCAGTAAATACAGGGTGAACAGCCTGATTGAGATTCCGGTGAAGCCGGGCAGCTGCCTGAATGATTTTATCAGCACGGTTTCAGCAGCCATCCGGGAGGAGCGGATCGAACTGCTGGAGCAGCTGGCAGAATCTTTTTCCTTTTTCCTCAAGGGCAGCGAAAGCTTCGTGCAGAATTCCCAGATGCTGACCCGGGTGCAGCGGCATATAGTGCACCATGTTTCCGAAGAGCTGACTATAGAGAGGCTGAGCAGCCTGTTCAACTACCACCCCAACTATTTTATCCGCCTTTTCAGGCGGGAGACGGGCTACACGCCATATCAGTATATCGTCCAGCAGCGGATGCAGTACGCGGTCACCCAGCTGAACAAGGGTCTGCCGAACGAGGAGGTCTGCTATGCCTGCGGATACACAGACTCCAGTACGTTTACCCGCGCTTTCCGGAAATACTACGGTGTGGCGCCACAGAAATACCGCAAGGGGTTCCGCAAGCCCTGAAACTGTTTTGCCTGTATATCCCTTTCTGATCAACAAAGCAATGACATGCAATCTGTACCGACACCTTAATTTTTGCACATTTTTTATTCGCTGATGCACTTTTTGAAGCGGCGGGCTGTTGTTACAATCTATAATAAGAGCAAAGTGTTTGAAAAGAAAAAAACGACGGGGGAGGAATAGGCGTGACCGGTACCGGCGTACGGGCTCCGCAGCGTAGAAACGCTGTCTGCCGCTGGCTTCATACATTCACCGGATACAGGAAGTATGCGGCGCTGACGCTGATGTTTATCCCTGTTGTGGCTTATTTCATTATCTTCAAATATATCCCCATGAGCGGTATTGCGATCGCTTTCCAGAATTACAGGATCAAATCACAAAGTTTTTTTGCAGGCCCCTGGGTCGGGCTGGACAATTTCACAAAGGCTTTCAACACGCCTACGTTTGCCCGTTCGGTTACCAATACGCTGGCGATCAGCGGACTTAAGCTGCTCTTCGGCTTCCCGGCGCCGATCATCCTGGCGCTTATGCTAAACGAAGTGAGCCACGCGCGTTTCAAGAAGACGATCCAGACGATCACCTATCTGCCCCACTTCCTGAGCTGGATCGTGCTGGCGGGTATGTTCCAGCAGCTGCTTTCACCGAACAACGGCGCAGTGAACGCGGTGCTGCGGGACGTGTTCGGGATCAAAGAATCCATTTACTTCCTGGGAGACAACAAGTATTTCCGGGGAACGCTGATTGTTACGGATATCTGGAAGAATGTAGGCTGGTCTTCCATCCTGTATCTGGCGACGATTACGGGCATTGATCCGGCGCTGTATGAGGCGGCAACCGTAGACGGCGCCTCCCGCTGGCAGTGCACCCGATACATCACCATACCGTCGCTGGTCAGCACGATCGTTGTGATGCTGATCCTGAACGTGGGATCCATCATGGACGCCGGCTTTGACCAGGTCTTCAACCTGTACAACAGCGCGGTATACCAGTCCGGAGATATCATCGACACCTATGTATACCGATACGGTCTGGGCGATATGAAGTATGCCCTGGCAACCGCAGTCGGCCTCTTCAAGAACGTGATCGCCTTCCTGCTGGTGGTGGGGACCAATCTGATCGCCCGCCGGATCAGCGGGGAAGGCATCTGGTAAGGAGGCCGCACATGATCCAGAAAAGAATGACATTCGGCAAGGCAATTATCTACCTGGTGCTGGTGCTGCTGAGCGCCACGATCGTGATTGCCTTCTGGCACCTGCTGAATCTGAGTCTTTCACCCAGCCACATCGCCACCAGGGGTGGTTTGCTGCTGTACCCGAAAGAGGCGACGGCGGACAACTATGCCCGGGTAATCGGCAACCGATATATCTGGATGGGTTACAAAAATACCCTGATCCGAACAGTGATCGGAACGGTACTGCAGCTGTTCTTTACAGCCATGGGCGCCTATGTGCTGAGCAAGCGCTTTTTTCCGCACAGGACCTTCTGGACCCTGTTCATCGTTTTCACAATGTTTTTTTCCGGCGGCCTGATCCCCGGCTACCTGGTGGTGAAGAACCTGGGGCTGCTGAACAGCTATGCCTCTATGATTCTGCCGGGTTTTATCAGTGCCTATAATCTTGTGATTATGCGGAACTACTTCCAGTCTCTGCCGGAAGAGATTGAGGAAAGCTGCCTGATCGACGGGGCGGGGCGGTTCCGGATTTTCATGCAGTTTGTGCTCCCGCTTTCCAAACCGATCCTGGCCACGGTGGCGCTGTGGCTGGTGGTGGGCCACTGGAACAGCTGGTTTGACGTTCTTATCTACATAAACGATGACACCAAGTTCACCTTACAGATTGTGCTGCGGCGGATTATTATCACCGGATCGAAGGAAATCCTGGACACCAGCGCGGCGGCCAGCGCCGCACAGATGGAATCCGCGGCGGTATCCTCCGAAGGCCTGAAGGCGGCAAGCATCTATGTCGCCACGCTCCCCATCCTCTGCGCGTATCCTTTTGTGCAGAAGTTTTTTGTGAAGGGGATTATGATCGGATCTTTGAAGGGATGATATCCTTTCAAGAAATATAAAGGAGGAAGAAGAAATGAAAGGTTCCCGTATTCTTGCACTGGTCCTGGCGCTGATGATGGTGATGGCGCTGGTGCCGACAGCGGTGGCCGAAGATGAACCCGTCAAGATCTCTGTGGCAGGCTACATGTTCGGACCCATCGACAACGAGCAGGATGTAATTACGCCTCTCGTGGAGCAGATACTGAAGGAAAAGCACGGCATCAATGTGGACATTGAAGTGGTCTACATTGAGCAGGCGAACTATGCGGAGATCCTGAATACCCGCCTTGCCGGAGGAACAGCTCCCGACGTGTTCCTGGCACAGAGCGCTACCATGCTGAACAGCTATTATGATCAGGGCCTCATTAAGACCTGGGACGAGGCGTTCTTCAAGGAAAACGCTCCGGACGTATATGACTTCATCATGAACGGCGCTGCCTACGGTGATCTGATCAATGACGTGGAAGCGTGGAAGAAAGCCGCTGTGAAGGATGGCAAGATGGTGGTTATCCCCTCTTTCAAGCCTGACGGATCCATGCCCTACAAGACCATGATCTACCGCGGCGACTGGCTGGACAAGCTGGGTGTGACGGAAGAGACCCTGCCGAAGAGCGTGGACGACTTTGTCGCCCTGATGGAACGGTTTACCAAGGAAGATCCGGACGGCAACGGCCAGGACGACACATACGGCTGCTCCATCACCGCAATGAAAGCACTGTTCGGCTCCTACGGCCTGGCGACCGGCTTCACCGGCAGCAATACCTACTGGGTGCTGCGGGACGGCAAGGTCGTGAATGGCGACATCACCGATGAGGCGAAACAGGTGATCGCCGTGCTGGCTGACATGTACGCGAAGAAACTGATCGACCCAGAATTCGTGGCAGGCAAGGAGTCCGTGGAAGGCAGCTACTGGGCTATTTCCCACGGCATGGTGAACGGACTGTACGGCGTAAGCGCCAACGCGTCCATTGACCATTACCGCCTGAAGGAAGTCATGGGCGATGACGGCGGACGCTGCGCACAGGAATACTGGGCAGTGAACGGCGCGGATTCCGCCTTCGTATACGGCCCGTGGCCGGCAGGCCCCAACGGCGATTACGGCTGGGCAGTCGGAACGCCGGTGGCAGTCAGCGAGAGTGCGGTCTACAACGCTGACATGTCCGACGAGAAGCTGGCGCTGATCTTCAAGATTCTGAATGCCTTTGCAACGGATGATGAGCTCTATATGACCGCCTTCGCAGGCGTCGAGGGAACCCATTACGAGAAGGTGGAGAACGGAACGATCAAGCGGCTGCTGGGCAGCAACGAAGAACTGAACGCCGTGGGCGTCTGGGGCTGCCGTAGCCTGTACGGCAATGACCGGGCCTTCTCCCAGCTGGGCTATGACATGGCCTTCTACAAGGATCCCTCCATCGCAAACCGCCTGAACTGGTTCAAGAAGGATCAGTACAACAGCTATATCCAGGATGTGGTCACGGAGACCCTGCCGAGCAATGACCTGTTTGCCGAGCTGAACACCATCCGCGACGAAGCCTGGGTGGCAATGATCCGCGGAGAGCGTTCCCTGGATACCTGGGATGAATACGTACAGAGCTGGATGAGTGCCGGCGGACAGACGCTGACCGACGAAGCCAACGCCTGGTATCAGGCCAATTGATTTCTGTCCCGACAAAGGGGCTGCCGCGTTCGAGCACGGCAGCCCCTGTTTCACATCGGAATACCGGAGAACATCGGGAACGGCTTTGCATGAGAAGCGTTCCCGGAAGGAGAAAAAAGTTGGAACTGAAGGAGTTTTTTGACAAGGAAATTGTTCCCTGTGTCCGGGCAGACGGAGGATGGCTGGAGCTGGAGCGCGAGGACGGGAACGCAGCGGTAGTTTCCGCAGGAGGAGAGTGCTGCCGCTGTATTGCACGGGAGCGCTGCCTGCGGTGGGCGGAAAGCCGGGTGCGGGAGGAACTGGGTCGGGAGGTCCGTTTTACGGCGATTCCCAATCCCTATCTGTGGAGAAAGTGAGCAAAGAGCATGGCACATGTGAAAGTAATCCGCCGGTCCCTGCTGCCGGACGAGTGGACGCGGATCCGGATCGGCTGGCTGAAGAAGAGACTGATCGAAAAAAAAGCGGAGATCACCGGGTGGACGGTGCGAGAGGGACGCCAGACCGGGGAGAACAGCTATAAGATGTATGACGAGGCACCCCGGCCGCTGCGGCGGGGAGAGGAATACTTTACCCCGGACGGTACGGCGTTCCTGCATGTGGAAGCGGAGGTTCCGGCAGAATTGCGCGGGGAGAAGCGCCTGCGGCTGATGCTGAGCACCGCGGGGGAAATGCTGGTGCGTGTGAACGGCTGCCTGCAGGGCGGGATAGACCCGAACCGGGAGACGCTGCTTCTGCCGCCAGCAGAAGACGGGCGTTACGTCTTTGATATCGAAGGCTATAACCGATCCAAGCCGGACGATGACCGGAACGAGGACACGACGCGGCTGAAGGGCTGCCGGCAGGTTTTCCAGGGCGGCTGGTTCGTGGTGGAAAACGAGGAGGCAGCCGCTTTGTATCGGGATGTTGCCCTCTTTTACGATATCCTGCAGGGCGGCGAGTTTGACGAGGACTATACGGCGCTGGTTTCAGACCGGCTGTATCATGCGCTGAGCCTGGTGGACCGGGATCCGGACGGCGGACTGAAAGAAGCGCAGGAATATATTGCCCGGGAGCTTTACGGCAACAGCCTGTACCGCGGCAGCGGCAGCGTGGCGCTGGTCGCCCACAGCCACCTGGATATTGCCTACTACTGGCGGCGGATTCACGCGGTGCAAAAAAATGCCCGCACCTGCCTGATCCAGCTGGAGCTGATGGATCGTTACCCCTCTCTGGCCTATACTCATACGCAGGCCTTCCTGTTCGAATCACTGGAGAAATACTATCCGGAACTGTATGAACGGGTGGCTGAAAAGGTCCGCAAAGGACAGTTTGAGCCAGCGGGCGGCATGTACGTGGAATCAGACTGCAACATACCGTCCGCGGAAAGCCTTACCCGCCAGTTCCTGTACGGGCAGCGTTACTTCCGGGAAAAGTTCGGGAAAGCCTGCGGCAACTGCTGGCTGCCTGACGTTTTCGGTACCAGTGCGGTCCTGCCCCAGATCCTGAAGAAAAGCGGCATCCGCTACTATGTTTCCAATAAAATGTCCACATGGAACGACACGAACCGCTTTCCGCACAACAGTTTCATCTGGCGCGGATTGGACGGCAGCGAGGTATATGCCTGCGTGCCGCCGACTCATTTCATCACCGCGGCGACGCCAACGGAAATCATGCAGAACTGGAACGCATACCAGGACAAAAACTCAGGCGCGGCTACGCTGTGCATGTACGGCTACGGAGACGGCGGAAGCGGCGTGACAGAAGAAATGATGGAGACCATCAAACGCCTGGAAAAGGTATCTGCAATGCCGCAGCTGACCGTGACCGGCGGGCAGGCCTACCTGGAGGAAAATCTGAACGAAACAAAGAACCTGGCTGTGTGGGACGGTGAACTGTACCTGGAAATGCACCGGGGCACCTTTACGACGAAATCAGACCTGAAACGGCAGAACCGGCAGCTGGAAATCCTGCTGCGGGACACAGAACTGGCCTGCGCGCTGCGCTGGCTCAGCGGGGAAACCTATCCAGCGGAGAAACTGCGGGAGACATGGAAGAAGCTGCTGGTGAACCAGTTCCATGACATCCTCCCGGGGAGCCATATCCATCCGGTGTATGAAGACGCGATGGCAGATTACGAGGAAATCCGGAAGGCATGTGAAGAAATGGCCAGGCCGGAAGGGGAAAAACTGTACAATACGCTGAACTTTGCCCGGCGGCTGCCGGCTTTTGTGCCGGACCCGAAGGGCAAAGCCATACACCTGGGGATTACCGGACGGTATGTGCGGGGTGAAATGCCCGCGCTGGACACGGTAAAGGAAGCGCTGCCCGCGGAAGATCCGGACTGGATCAGGATTACCGGGCGGCAGGATGGCAGCCTGTCGGTAGAGACAGACACGCTCCGTACGGTGATCGCACCGGACGGAAGGATCACATCCCTGAAGGATCTGCAGGGCAGGGAATACACGGATGGGGAGTTCAACATTCTGCGCCTGTTCCGGGATGTACCGGGCAACTATGACGCCTGGGACATCCTGCCCACGTACCGGGAGGTGGAACTGCACCTGCATGTGGCAAAGCCGATCACCGTCGCATACCGGGACGGGGAGACCGCGGACTTTACCTGCGAACTGGTGACAGACAGGAGCCGGTTTGTCCGGAAACTGCGGTTCTTCCACGGCTGCGGGATGATTGAAACTGAACACCATGCGGACTGGCATGAGGACCATGTACTCGCCAAGGCCGAATTCAGCTGCGCGGTGCGCACACCGTATGCCCAGTGTGACACAGGGGCGGGCTGGATTACCCGGGAAACGAATCGGAACACCACATGGCAGCAGGCACGGTACGAGGTCTGCCAGCACAAGTGGTGTGACCTGAGCGAAACAGATGGGGGCGTGGCAATTATCAATGACGGGAAATATGGCGTGGGTTTCCGGGACGGCATGATTTCCTTGAGCCTGCTGCGAGCCACCTGCAGGCCGGATCTGATATCCGATCGGGGAACGCATGATTTCGGCTACCTGATCGTTCCCCATACGGGAAGCGCACAGGCGGCGGGGATCAACCGCATGGCGCTGGAATACAACACACCCCTGATGCGGACAGGCCTGCCGGCGTTAAAACTGCCGGATACGGGCACGCTATGCCTGCAGGGAATGAAGCAGTCGGAAGACGGAAGGAAACTGATCCTGCGCCTGACGGAACAGGACGGGTGCCGGGGCAAGATCCGGTTTTCCCGGCCAGTGGAAGTTATGAACCTGCTGGAAGACAGGGAACAGGAAACCGACGCGCTGGAATATGGACCGTTTGAGATGCTGACGGTTGCGTTGGATCCGGAGCGGGCGATGTCTCTGCTGAAGTGAAAGGACAGAATAATCCATGAAAGAACTGAAGAAAACATGGCATATTGACGTGCTGCACCACTCCCATACGGATATCGGCTATACGGCGAGGCAGGAGCTGATCTGCAGGCAGCACGCGGATTTTCTGCGCCAAGTGCTGGAAATCCTCCGGCGTATCGATGCGGGAGAGGCGGAGGAACAGCGCGGATTCCGCTGGCAGTGTGAAAACTTCTGGCAGGTTCGTAATTTCCTGAAGACTGCAGGGCCGGCGGAACAGGAGGAGCTGATCCGTTATATCCGGGAAGGCAGGATCGGACTGAGTGGGAGCTATCTGAACCTGACGGATCTGATTGACGATACGGTGTTACGTGAACACCTCGCGGAAGCCGCAGACTGGGCAAAACAGAACGGGCTGCTGCTGAAAAGCGCCATGACGGCGGATGTAAACGGCTATTCAGCTGCTCTGCCGGACGAACTGGCAGGCGCAGGGATCCGGTATTTCTACAGCGCCCTGCATACCCATCACGGCATGTATCCCCTGTACAGAAATCCGGCATTCTTCCGCTGGCACGGGCCGAAAGGGAACAGCGTGCTGGCATTCTGCGGTGAGCATTACCACTGGGGACATGTGCTGGGACTGTGCCCCCGGGGAACATCTTCCTTCATGTTGAATGACGATATCCTGCAGGATATCGAAAGCGGGCGGCTATTCACCACGGACGCGGAGACTACGGAGAAAGAGGAAACGGACCTGGCGGAAAAGCGCATCGTCCGGTACCTGGCAGGGCTGGAAGAGCATGGCTGGCCGCTGAATTTTATACCGGTTTTCGTCAGCGGGATCCTGTCTGACAATTCCCCGCCGAACGGACGGGTGGCGGAGCGTGTGAACAAACTGAACGAGCGTTTCGGCGGGCGGGTGGTTCTGGAAATGACGACGCTGGACGCGTTCTTTGAAAAACTGGAGCGCGGAGGAACTGAAATCCCGGAATATACCGGCGACTGGACCGACTGGTGGGCGGACGGCATCGGCTCCACGCCTGAGGCGGTCAAGCTGTACCGGGAGGCGCAGCGGAACCGGGACCTGGCAGCACTGCTGGACCCGGAGAAAAAATATACGGACCCGGATCTGCGTCGGGATGCTTCGGAAAACATGATGCTTTTCGCGGAGCATACGTGGGGGCATTCCGCATCTGTTTCCGATCCATTCAGTTCACTGGTTAAGGAAATGCATATGAAGAAAATGGCCTATGCAGTGAACGCGAACAACGCGGCGAACGGAATGCTGGACGGTGTACTGGCGGGCTTGGGTAACCGCACAATCCGGCCGGAACGGCCGGGAAGAGTGAGGGTGGTTAATCCGTATCCATTCCCAGCAAGCCTGCCGGCTGCAGCACCGATGCTGGGCTGGGAATACCCGGAGGGCACGGCGCAGAAAGCGCTTCCTCTGGCACTGCGGGATATGGAAACAGGAAAGCTGCTGCCAACCCAGACCGGATGGGGACCACGGGGACTCCTGGCGGAGGCTGTGCTGGATATGACGTCCGGGGAAAGCCGGGAACTGAAGCTGGAGTATGCGGCACCGGAACAGAAGACAGCGCCGCATATTCCCGGCATGTGCGCCGACGCGATGACGGACCAGAAAGGGATTGCCGGGCTGGCGATGCCGGAATATATTGAAACCGACTGCTTTGTAATCCGTACGGACGCGGTAAAAGGCATTGCGTCCATCCGGGACAGAAGAAGCGGACAGGAACTGGCCGATCCGGCGGGCAGGTACGGCGCCTTCACCTGCTTGTATATGGTTACGCCGGCGATCGGCCCGGTCTGCTCCTTCCGGCGGCAGATGGGGCGGCGCCGGGAAACGGTGAACACCCGGCAGTATGCCGCCAGGCCAATGCGGTTCTCCATTGCAGACCGGGGCGATGTATCCGTGACCCTGCATATCGACTATGACCTGGAAGGCACGGCGGGGTGCACCCTGGATCTGAAGGTGTACAGGCGGATTCCGCGAATGGACGCCCGGCTGCGGATCCGGAAGACGTGCTGCCTGGATCCGGAAGAGATCCAGCTCGTTCTGCCGTTTATGACAGACGGGAACAATGAAACCTGGATTGACAAAACCGGCTGCGTGATCCGGCCGGGACTGGACCAGCTGCCGGGCACATGCCAGGCCTACTGGTGCCTGCAGAACGGTATTGTTCGCCGGGGCAAAAGCTTTGACCTGCTGATTGCCAGCCCGGACGTGCCGCTGGTTTCCTTCGGTGAGGGAGAAAAAGGGCCCGTCACACTGTGCGACGGGCAGAGCGCGGAACTGAACCGCGGAGAAATCCGGAGCCGGCTGATGAACAACTTCTGGGAAACGAATTTTGCCGCGGATCTGGGTGGCTGGCACGAGTTCCGCTATATCATCGCACTGGAAAAACCGGATGAGCCGGAAAAACAGCTTCGCCGGTGTGAAGCGATGGCGGTGGGCGCAGCAGTGATTGAAATGTAAAGCCAATGAAGTCTCCGGAATGAAATGGTATCAGGCGCGCCGATGATAACCGGCGCGCCTGCATGTTTATCCATTATGAATTAATAACTGAAGAGGTGCGGCTCGCTGAGGAGACCGCAGGGCTCAAGGCGGTAGGTGCGGGTCCAGCGCATACCGCTGCTCCGCCATGCCTGCGGACCGAACCAGATGACCGAACGGTCGTTGAGGTGGAAGGTGCCGAAGGAATTGATCCGGCTGGGATAAACGGTAATATCCAGGATATGCTCTCCCGGGGCGAGGAGGCCTAAATCCGCCTCAGACGGGGACAGGGAAAGGTTTGCGATTCGCTTTCCGTCCAGCTCTGCCGTGACGCAGGGCGCGGAGAACAACCCCAGGCGCAGGCGCAGCCGTTCCCCGCCGGACAGGCGGTAACGATAGACCAGAGGACCGGAGTAGAAGGGAAGCCCCTGGGCGGTCCAGTCACCGTAAGTAAGAGTGTGCGGAGCCGGAATGACCGCGGTTTCCGCACCGGATACCCGGACACCGAAATCTCCCAGCAGGAACAGGTTTTCAGTACAGGTGGAGGCGGTGAGCGGCCGGGTGATTTCCACCGTGTTGATTCCGACGTGTATCGGCCCCACGGGGAAACAGGCGATGGCTTCATCCGTAAAGAAACTGTCCTGTTTTCCGGCCAGAGGTTTTCCGTTGAACAGGATCTCAGAGACGTCCGCATCCTCCAGAGCCAGCCGGGCTGAAGGGATGGCAGTTTCCGCATGGAATGTGACGCGCACAGATAAAGTATGTGACGCTTTTTCCGCAGGCAGGATCCAGGGCTGCGCACCGGACGTCATTGCTGTGGAAATGCCGAGTTTCTTCTTTGCAGCCACGCCGATACGCAGCATTTCCTCCGCTTTCTCCCAGGAGCCGTTATCGGTCCGCCAGGAGGCAGTATCCAAAACCAGGACGTTATCCTCGACGCGGAGGATTTCGTCCGGAGAAGGCAGCATCCGTTCATTACCGGGATCCCGGGCGAGGTCCAATTCCTCCGTCATACGGATGCCATAGCTGCCGTTCAGCGCCGAACTGTGTGCGCCGGCCAGAAGCATGTCCGGAGCGGCAGGGGAAAGACGCAACAGCAAACTGTCCTGTCCCCAGCAGTGCCAGGACAGGAGAGTGTTTCCCGCGTTATATTCAGCGCTGAGCGGAAAAATCTCCCCGGTCTGTGTATCCCATTTTTCAACCGTCCATAAACCGGTGAGCGTGAGGCGGTAATCCTCCGGCTTGTCAGGGGCGCCATGGACAGCGGGCGCGGCATGGACAAGGAACAGGTTCCGGCATGTTCCGTCTTCCCGCAGGGCGCACAGCAGGCGCTTGGCGGGGCGCCCCCGCAGGGTACGGACGCCGACTTCACGCAGAGGAAGAAGGCTTTCATTCAGCCGCGCACGGTCCCAGGGCAGGCATTCACACCGGGTGCTGAAGCTCTGCGCGTCCGCAGAGGGCAGGGCGTCCACATAACGGGGCGCAGAGCCCAGGAAAATGACATGTCCGCCGCGGTCTCTGAACTGCTGCAGGGCGTCGAGCGTGGTACGGCGGATTGTTTCACAACCGGGTACGATCACCGCGTCATACGCCATTTCTCCAACGGTAAACCGGTCTCCCGGCCGGAAAAGGACGGGGAGGGTGGATTCACAGATATAGTCAAAATCCAGCATGTCTTCCAGGAACCATTCCGTCAGTTCAGAGAAACGCCGGTCCAGCTCAGCACGTGCCAGGCCGGTCCGGTCGTCCGGCCCGAAAGCAATCCAGCAGGATTCCACCGGGTGGATGACGCCGATCCGGATCAGAGGTTTGCCGCGGGTCATCAGGGTGTTGACCCGGGCAAAGTGATCCTCAATAAACGGGTATTCCCGCCACCAGGAGCTCTGATGGCCGATGGACGCCGGATAATCGCGCTTGGACTCTCCGTGCATGGAACACCAGTACAGGTGGGGAACACGGACGGTTACACCCAGGGCGGCCTGCCAGTCACCCTGCAGTTTATGCCCTTTGAAATCAAAATCCCAGTTTGTTACACCATACAGTTCACTGGTTACGCCCGGACAGCCCTGCTGGTGTGCCGCGGAGGCAGCCTGCTTGACCGTGACAAACTCACGGCCGTCGCACAGCTGATCCACCCCCGGAAGGGTGAAAGCGCGATAGGCACGCATGACTTCGCCGACGGAACGGGACTGGCTTTCCAAGGCTCCCTCATCCATCATATGGCCGGTCATCAGGACGCCGTGATCCCGGCACCAGGATCCGATCTGGTCACAGAAGGCGGAGACGAAGCGCTCGGTTGTATGGTCAAAGAAACGGTATCGCACAGGGGAAATGCCTTCCGGCTGTTCCCAGACGACCTCCGGCAGGCGGTCCAGCAGGCTTTCGCCCCAGGCGGTCCGATAGCTTTCCTCCAGGTCGCCGGTCCAGGGAAGCAGGACATCCTGCAGGTCTGCGGAGCAGGAAAGTGTGGTTTTCCGGGGCATCTGGGGCTCATCGGTAAAGATGGCCGGACAGATGCCGCCCAAGTCATCCCCCAGCACTTCCAGGTATCGCTCATGGGTAATCCGGATGAAATCCCGGATAGCTGAAGGGTTCATGGTATCGACATAGCCGCGGAAGTGGAACCAGGGACCGGGCTCAGTCGTTTTTTCAAGTGCGTACCAAACCGTGCCGCCGGGATTTTCATCAGAAGGGAGACGGCGGTATTCCTTCAGGGATCCCCGGCTGTCGAGCTGCACCTTATAACGGGCAAGCACACGACCCTGTCCGCCCGAAGGCGCTGAAGGTGTAAGGAGAAGAAACCGCTGGCGGTTTTCTTCCTTTTCCGTCACGTAGCCGCCGGCAAAGCCGGAGGGCCACCGGTCTTCATCATACAGCCAGGCGAGCA
>JAEEGL014572304.1_pt1 | contig 17257 bp, 15 predicted proteins | sample 9134231 | NCBI WGS metagenome assembly JAEEGL01 (sample SAMN16246548, study PRJNA631951) | gut metagenome | biome: gut microbiome; feature: rumen; material: fiber-attached | host: Bos | place: Iran: Karaj | collected 2018-10
ACCGCGGGCGACGCCACTTACGACCTTGTCGTCAACCAGCTCGCGCAGACCTCCGCGGACGTCCTGAACGGCTATTCGATGAACCTGAACGACATTCCGTATCTCGATTTCAGTATGCGGTGGTATCCGGCGAACGTGATGGAATCCGCGTCGCTCAACGGCAAGCTCTTTCTGATCGTGAGCGACATGTGCCTCAGCTACGTCGGGCAGACCTGGTCGATGTGCTTCAACAAGGACCTCACCACCGACATGGGGATCGACGGCCTCTACGATCTTGCGCGGGAGGGCGAATGGACCGTGGATAAGCTGCACGAGATCACGGCGGACATCTATCTCGATGTCAACGGCAACGGCAAGCGGGACGAGGAGGACACCTACGGCTTCTCGATGGGCTCTGCCGGAATCAGCGGCTGCCTCGGCGCGGCCATGATCTACGGAGCCGGCCAGCGGTACATCGACGTGAACGAGGACGGCACGATCGTGAATCTGCTCGAATCGGAGCACGCGCAGGCGGTGTGCGAGAAATTCGATACGCTGAATAAGCAGGAAGGCAGCACCGTTTACGATACGACCGGGAAAAGGACGATCACGGCGATGATGGAACGCGTCGCAGTCTTTACCCCGGCCCAGCTCGGCTACTACTACGTCTTTGCCCGCGACTTCGACGGCACGTTCGGGGTCCTTCCCCTGCCGAAATTCGACGCGGCACAGGAGCGTTACGCCACCCTCTGCGACGCGGGATGCAACTGCATCTCCGTCCCGATCACGTGCCGCGATCCCGAGCTGACCGGCGCGATGATCGAGGCGATGAGCGCGTATTCCGCGAACTACGTCAACCCGGTCTACGTCGACATCGCCCTCCAGACCAAGGTGGCCCGCGACGAAGAATCCGCGGAGATGATGGAGATCGTGCTCGACAGCCGCGTGATGGACTTCGGCTATCTCTACTGCGGCTGGAACGGCTGGACGTGGACGCTGAAGGATCTCTTCCGGGATCCCGGCACCTATATGTCCACCCTGCAGAAGAATCTGAAGGTTCAGAACAAGACGTACGAAAAGATCGTCAAAGAGTTTTTGGACTGACAGCGGACGCCGTCCGTTCCGATACCACTCCATAGAATAAGGAGAACCATCATGAAGAAAACACTGTCGCTCCTCCTCGCCCTCCTCATGCTTCTGCCGGCATTCGCGGCGTGCGGAGAATCGAAGGAGAATACGGATGCCCCGGCGAATACGCCCGCGGACACACAGACGACCGATACGCCCGGCGCACAGGAGGAAGCGGAGACCGAATCCCCCACGGCGCACTGGGATGCCGTCGCGAAGCCCGACCTCGGCGGGATGGACATCATCGCCACGACCAACTACTTTGATTCCAACTTCTACAACGTCCTCGACTGGGACGAGATCTCCGGCGACAACCTGAAGGACGCGATGTACAACCGCAACCGCGCGGTGGAGGCCGCCCTCGGCTGCAAGTTCACCGTCATCTACGCGGACGGGAGCTCCACGATCGAGAAATCCGTGCGCAGCGGCAGCGGCGACGTCGACTTTGCCTACAACCTCATCAGCGAAGGCGGCGGGCTCATTCAGCGCGGCGTCCTCGCCCCGTTCGACTCCCTCGAAAACATCGACATGACCCAGCCCTACTGGGATCAGGGCGCGCAGAACTATCTCCGCATCCTCGGGAAGATGTATTTCGGCTTTGTCGACTTCGGCTTCGACCACTACGACTCCCTCGCCGTGCTCTTCTACAACGGCAAGCTCGTGACTGACTATCAGCTCGACGATCCGCAACAGCTCGTGCTCGAGGACGCGTGGACCATCGATAAAATGGCCGCACAGCTCGACGCGGTCCTGACCGACGTCAACGGCGACGGCAAGTACACGCTCAAGGACGACATCCTCGGGCTGACGGGCCGCGAATACTGGTTCCAGCCCTTCCTCAACCGCTCGGGCGAATACCTCGTGACCTGGGACGAGGGCGAGGAAAACTTCGTGCTGCACATGATGGACGACCGTTTCGTGCGCGTGTCCGAGGCGATCTCCACGATCTACGGCCAGCAGAACCCGGCGTCCGATTTCTCCGACTATGACAAGGGCCGCATCGCGTTCTCCGACGGGCGTTCGCTGTTCTACTCCCGCCTGCTCGGCGATTTCCGCCAGCTGCGCGAGGTCGAGGACGACTACGGCGTCGTGTGCTTCCCGCGGTACAGCGAAGAGGTGGGCGATTCGTCCTACTTCGTGAAGAACCCGACGACGCTGTACCTCCCGACGGTCGTCTGCGACACGAACGGCGACGGGAAGCAGGACTACTCCGAGATCGGCTTCTTCCTTGAGGCGATGGGCGCGTATACGTTCGACGAGACCCTGAACGTCTACCTCGAGAACACGGTCATCGGCAAGGGCATGCGCGACGAACAGTCGGCGAACATGGTGCGCCTGATGATGAAGAACCGCTCCTTCGACCTCTGCGAGGCGTTCGGGCTGCACGACGTGATGGACATCTACCACGGCTGCGTCGTCAAGAACGAGGGCCTCTCTTCCGGCGAAGCGAAGGCGAGAAAGATGTTCGACCGCCTGACCGAAAAGATCGTGAAGAAGATCCAGGAATTTGACGATGGGAACTGATCGGAAGATTCGCATCGTGACGACGACCGCGGTGTTCCAGCCTGGCTATCCGGGGGAGGACGCGGCGGACCGGCTCGCCCGGCTCGGCTTTGAGGCGCTCGACATGGCGCTCGACTACTGGACCGGGGACGGCTCGCCCTTCCTCGGAGAGGGATACCGCGCTTGGGCGGAGAGCCTCCGGGAGAGAGCGGAGCATAACGGCGTTCCCTATACCCATTCCCATGCGCCGGGGGAGGCCGGGGACAGCCCCCTCGTCGGCCGCTCGATCGAGACCGCGGGGCTGCTCGGCGCGAAATTCATGGTCCTGCACCCCGTATGGCGGGAAAACGGCGCGGTCATCGAAGACGCCGAGACCTTCATCTGCCTCAACGCCGAAGCCGTGAAGCCCTGGCTGGAGCGGGCGGAGAGGGCGGGCGTCGCGATCCTCTCGGAAAACCTGCTCTGGGGCGCCTCGAAGGATCCCCGGATCATCGCCGATCTCGTGCGGGAAGTGGATTCCCCGACGTTCGGCTGGTGCTTTGACACCGGACACGCCAACTGCTTCGGATTCCGCCCGGACGTGCTGTGCGAATGCGCCGTGCCGCCCGCGTCCCTGCATCTGCAGGACAACCACGGAACCGGCGACGAGCACCTCATCCCCGGCGACGGCACGGTCGACTGGGACGCGATGATCCGCGCGCTCAAAGCCTGCGGGTATGCGGGCGACTGCGTGCTCGAAGCGCATCACCAGAGCCTCGACGCCCCGGACGGAGAGCGCGACGCGATCCTTGCGCGGCTCCTCGTCAGGGCCCGTGAACTGCGGGCGGAGATGGCATGAGTGCCGGACGCCTGCCCGCGGCAGAACGGGAGAGCATCGAGAATCCATTGGACAAAGGAGGGGGACCCATGAAGGAGATCACCATCAGGGCCGACGCCGCCATGCTGGGGCGGGTGACGGATTTCGTCAACGAAGAACTGGAAGCGCTCGGCTTTCCGCGGAAGACCCTCATGCAGATCGATCTGGCGGTGGAGGAGATCTTCGTCAACATCGCGAGCTACGCCTACGGTCCGGAGGGCGGGGACGCCGTGATCCGGGTGGATACGTCGGACGGCGGCGCGCGCGTGACCTTCGAGGACCGGGGGATCCCCTTCGATCCGACGGCCAGAGAGGATCCGGACCGGAGCGCCGGCGCGGATGAGCGTCAGATCGGCGGCCTCGGCATCTTCCTCACGAAGACGCTCATGGACGAGGTCGTCTATGAATACCGGGAGGGGAAAAACATCCTCTCCTTCTCAAAGAAAACGGGGGTGGCCTGAGTGCGGCGCGGTTTATCGGTCCTCTTGCCGGTCCTGCTCTTCCTCCTCGCGGGATGCGCGGGGGCGAACGGGAGGGCGGACATCGATCCGGCGGCGGACTACATCGTGCGGCTCGCGGGAGAGGCCGAGCCCTTCCGCGTGGTGACGGGCGACGAAGTGAACCGTCTGCTCGCGGAGGACGCGCTCCTCTGGTACGAGGAGGACGACGCGCTGTCGCTGATGGACGGCGAGAGCGCGTATTACGAGAGCTATCAGTGGAACCTGACGGCCATCGGCGCGGACGGAGCCTTTGCCCGCGGTTATGCCGGGCAGGGGATCCGCGTGGGCGTGCTCGATTCGGGGGTGAATCCGCATCCCGATTTCGAGAGCCGCCTGCTCCCGGGCCGCTGCTACATCGAAAACGCAAAGGACCCGGACGACACCTCCGATTCGTTCGGTCACGGCACGAAAGTCGCCGGACTGCTGGCGGGAGCTGGGGAGCACGGTTGTGTCGGCGCCGCGCCGATGGCTCAGATCGTGCCGCTCAAATGCACCGACGGGCAGAGTGTGCGGGTCAGCGCGCTGTGCCGGGCGATCTACGGCGGCATCGACGATTTCGGGTGCCGGGTGCTCAATCTGAGCCTCGGGATCGCGACGGAATATCACGCCCTCGCCGAGGCGGCGGCCTACGCGGAAGAGCGCGGCGTCGTGCTGGTGGCGGGCGTCGGGAACGGCGGTGTGGAAAAGCTCAGCTACCCGGCGGCCTTCGGCACGGTCATCGGCGTCGGCGCGGTCGGGCGGGACGGCATTTCCTATGAGCGCTCCAACCACAACGAAAGCGTCTTTCTGACGGCGCCGGGCGTTGAAGTCCGGACGACGGACGCGCGGGGCGGATACAGCCCTGTCACCGGATGCTCGTTCGCGGTCCCGCAGGTCGCGGGTGCGGCGGCGGTGCTGCTTTCGGCCGATGGGAGCCTCACCCCGGCCGGGATCCGGGAATGTCTCGCAGCCGCGGCAAAGGACGCGGGCGGCGCGGGATACGACGAGTATTACGGCTACGGCATCCTCGATCTCGCCTCCTCGCTGACGCGGATCGCGGGAGAGGCCGAGGCGCGCGGACCCCGCTGTGAATTCCTCCCGGCAGGGGAAGGCGCGGCGACGACGGTCCGCAACTGCACGGGAGAGGCGCTCTGCTGCACCTACATCCTCGCCGAATACGACGGACGGGGCGCCTGCGTGAACACGAAAACCGAAACGCTGACGGTCCCGGCGTACGGGGAAATCCGGATCGCCGCGCCGGACGGGACGAGGCGGTACGCCCAGTTCCTCACGGACGGGGACGGGATCCCGCTCTGCCCGGCGAGGGGACCGCGGTGAAGAACACGGCAGCATTTGAATACGGAACCACGAAACGATGAAAACCAAAGGATTCTTTTGGCTCGCCGCCCTGCTCCCGATCCTCCTCGCCGTCTCTGCGGCGGCATCCGGCTTCGAGGCGGCGGACGGGCACCCCGGCATGACGGTGCGGCTCGAGGACGGCGCGGCCCGGGTGACGGTCCCCTTCACCGCGGAGGGATGCCAGTATCTTCTGCGCCTCGTCGACGCGGACGGCGCGCCTGTCTGGATCGATCAGCGGGAGGGCGGCGGGGTCCTCTCCTTCGGGAAGATCCTTTTGCCGGTCCCGCAGACCGCCGCCGCATACGAGCTCATCCTCACGAGCGACGCGGAGGGCTTCTCCCCGATCACCGCGGCCCTGACCTATACCCCGCCGGACACGCCTCCCGAAGAGCCGGCATGCCCGCGGGACGGCACCTGTCCGATGCGGCGCTTCTCCGACCTCGACCCCGCGGCATGGTACCACGACGGGATCCACCGGGTGCTGGCGGAGGGCGTCATGAACGGGTATGAGGACGAGACGTTCCGGCCGTCGGCGGTGACGAGCCGCGCCATGCTCGTGACCATGCTCTGGCGGATGGCCGGGGAGCCGCGCGTGCGGTATGACGCCGGATTCGCGGATGTCGCGGACGGCGCCTGGTATGCAGGTGCGGTCCGCTGGGCCTCCTCCTCCGGGATCGTCAGCGGCTACGACGCCAAGACGTTCGGGCCGGACGACGGCGTCACGCGGGAGCAGCTCGCCCTGATCCTCTGGCGATACGCCGGAAAGCCCGGCGTGCCCGATCCTGCCGGCGATCCGCTCAGCCGCTTCGGCGACGGAGGACGGACGTCGGGATGGGCGGCGGACGCCATGCGCTGGGCCGTCTCGAACGGCATTTACGGCGGCGGATCGGACGGCAGGCTCCGTCCGGGCGACAGCGCTTCCCGCGCGGAAGTTGCCGCCGTGCTCGCGCGCTTCGGGGGATGATCCCCCCTTCAAACCGATCGGATATTTCATTTCCATACATACGAGGTACTGTTATGAAATCAGACGTCATTCACGTGACAAACGAAGGCGCGGGGTTCGACGAAGCCCTTGCGCAGGCGGAGGCCGTTGCCCGGTTCCGCCAGCTCGGCCGCAAGAGCTCGCTGCACCTGCGGCTTCTGACCGAGGAGATGCTGGGCATGATGCGCGCCCTGACCGGGGACCGCGACGCGGACTTCTGGATCGACGACGCCGAGGGCACGGTTTATCTGCATCTCTCCGTCAACACCCCCATGAACGCGGATCTGCGCAAGAAGCTCCTGTCCGCCGCGACGAGCGGGAAGAATTCCGCGGCGAAGGGCGTGACCGGGAAGCTGCGCGACGTGCTCGAACGCTTCCTCGAGCCCGACAACGATCTCGTTCCGGACGATCTGTTCACCGGCATGGATTACGCCTATTCCGGCGGGGATTTCGCGGCTCTGTCCACCGCGGCTGCGGGGCTCTGGTCGATGAACCGGTACAAGGCCGCCGTCGAAGCGGGCCGCACGCCGAAGGAAGACTGGGACGAGCTCGAGAAATCCGTGGTCTCCAAACTCGCGGACGACGTGCGGATCGGCATCGTTGGCCGCAATGTCGAAATGGTCATTTCCAGGAAATTCTGAGATTCTGAAAGGAGAATACGAACATGACAATCAACAGAAAGAAAGACGGCGCCGTCCTCACGCTGGCGGTGGAAGGAAGACTCGACACGATCACCGCGCCGGAGCTCGAAGCGGCGCTCGGGGAAGAACTCGACGGCGTCGAGGAGCTGATTTTTGATTTCTCCGCGCTCGAATATATTTCCTCCGCCGGACTCCGCGTCCTGCTCTCCGCGCAGAAGCAGATGAACGGGCAGGGGACCATGAAGGTCACGGGCGTTGGCGAAGTCATCATGGAGATCTTCGAGGTCACGGGCTTCAGCGACATTCTGACGATCGAATAATCGTCCCGCCTTTCGGGATCGGGCAGCGGGAACGGAACCGAAAACAAAAGCAGCACGAGAGCAGACCCGGCTCCCGGTCCGGTGAAGGACGGGGCGCGGGCAAGGAGGAATCATGACGATTGCACTTAAAGGACGGATCGATTCCGTCAACGCACCGGAGGTCGAAAAGGACCTGAACCGCGAGATCGAGGCGGGCGGGGACGAGCACATCGTTCTCGACGCGTCGGCGCTCACGTATCTTTCGAGCGCGGGACTGCGCGTGATCCTCCGCCTGAAAAAGGCGCATCCGGATTTGAGCGTCGTCCAGGTCAGCGCCGAGGTGTACGAGATCTTCGAGATGACGGGCTTCACGGAGATGATGACGATCGAAAAGGCGTACCGCGTCGTCTCGGTCGAGGGCTGCGAAGTCGTCGGCGAGGGCTACAAGGGGCGCGTCTATCGGGTCGGACAGGACACCGTCGTCAAGGTCTACAAACGGGCGGACGCGGACACGCTCGCCGCGATCCGGCATGAGCGGGAGGTGGCGCGGCTCGCGCTGATCCTCGGCGTCCCGACGGCCATTTCCTACGACGTGGTCCGCGTCGGGGACAGCTACGGCTCCGTGTTCGAGCTGCTCGACGCCTCCTCCTTCGCGAAGATCCTCGCCGAAGAGCCCGAACGCCTCGACTGGTGCGTCGCGGAGACGGTGAGCCTCATCAAAAAGGTCCACCGGATCGAGGTGCCGGCGGGGAAGCTGCCCTCGGCCCGGGAAGCCGGTCTGATGCACGTCCGCCGCATCGCAGGCGTCCTGGAGGACGATCTGTACCGGAAACTGCTCCGGATGACCGAAGAGATCCCGGAGCGGGACACCATGATCCACGGCGACTTCCACACGAAGAACATCGTGCTCTCGGGCGGCGAGGTGCTGCTCATCGACATGGACACCCTGTCCGTCGGCGATCCCATCTTCGAGCTCGCGCAGATGTACAATTCCTACATCGGCTTTTCCGAACACGATCCGGAGGTCGTGCGCGATTTCCAGGGCTATGACCCGGCCATCGCGCGGGCGTTCTGGGAGAAGAGCCTCAGGGCCTATCTCGGCACCGACGACGCGGGACGGATCGCGGAGGTCGAGGAGAAGATCCGGTGCGTGTCCTATTCCGCGCTCATCGACTGGAGCTGCCGCAACTCCACGCCGGACAGCACCGAGGACATGGAGACGCGCGCGCTCTGGATCCGCCGCCTGACGGAGCTCCTCGGACGCGTCGATTCCCTCTGCGTCGACTGGGACGCATGACGCCGCATCCGACCGATCGCATGGCGAACCCCTAAGAACCCCCACAGAGAGGACCGAAACACATGATCAATCCGGCAATGGATCCCTCCGGATTCGTCCTGCTCGCGGACTTTGTCCCGACCATCGTGCAGGAGATCCGGTACTATTCCACCTACAATTTCATCGGCGACCGCATCGACGGCTACGAGGAGCCCTGCGCCCTTTTGAGCATCGAAGCGGCTCGCGCCCTGAAAGCGGCGAGCGGCGAGCTCTTCGTGCAGGGCTACCGATTGAAGATCTTCGACGCCTACCGGCCCGCCGCGGCTGTGAAGCATTTCGTGCTCTGGGGCATCGAGGATCAGGACATCCGCATGAAGCCCTATTTCTACCCCACGCTCGAAAAGCAGGCGCTCTTCTCGGAGGGGTACATCGCCAGCCGATCCAGTCACAGCCGGGGCAGCGCGCTGGATCTGACGCTGTTCGACATGCGGACCGGCAAGGAGGTCGACATGGGCGGCCCGTTCGATCTGTTCAGCGAGATCTCCCACCCCGATTACCGCGGCGAGGGCCTCACCGACGAGCAGTACGAAAACCGGATGCTGCTGCAGCGCGCGATGGTGCGCAGCGGATTCGAGCCGTACGAATGCGAATGGTGGCACTTCCGGCTGAAGGACGAGCCCTATCCGGACACCTATTTCGCCTTCCCGGTCTCGTCCCGGTACCTGAAACGGTGAAGGCGCGTCCATGGAGAACATCATGAATCCGCTTCGCATCGCAGACGATTGTTTCCTGCCCGTTCCCGCGGGCTTTCACGTGTTGAGCGAAGAGGAACGGCGCGCGATGCGTGTCCCCGCGGAGGGACCGTGGGTCGGCATGTCCGATCCGGAGCGCCATATTCTCGTGACCGGAGGCGTCAGACCGCTCGGGCGGATCCGGTCGATCCTGCTCTCGGAGCGGGACTGCGCGGCCCACACCGAAACGTGGATCCGCCGCGCGCTCAAGCCCTTCGGTTACCGCGGGGAAAAGCTCACCCGACGCGAGATCGCGGGTGCGCGCGCCTGGTGCTTCCGCTACACGTATGAGGCCGAGGGCATCCCGATGTGCGCGGAAAGCTGCACGATCAAGCGAGGCGGGAACCTCATCTGGCTGCACCTTTATGCAAGAGAAGAGCGGCGTGAGGAAAGCTTCGCCGTCTGGGAGACGATCCTGTCGTCGGCCGGGCGCCGTGCGGACCCCTCTGCCTGATTGCCTTCTTCCTTCCGTATTCTTACCATCCCAAAAGGAGAAATCTGTTATGAAACGCACCATTACCCTTCTTGCCGCCGCACTCCTCGCGATCGTGCTGATCCTTCCGGCGGCAGCCGTCGGCCCGATCGTCCCCAATCCGGACGCCGCGGCCAGCCGCGCCATCGTCATCGACGCCCTCTATCAGCGCGAGGGCAGCCCCGCCATCACCGAACGGAACGATTTCCCGGACACCGACGTCCAGTGGTATGCCGACGCCGCCTCCTGGGGCAAAACGAACGGCATCGTCTTCGGCGACGGCGACGGCAATTTCAGCGGCGACCGCGACATCACCCGCGCGGAGCTCGCCGTCATGCTGTACCGCTACGCGGCGTACAAGGGATGCGACACCTCGGCGGGCGATGACACGTATTTCAATACGTTTGAGGACAAGGACGCCCTGCCCGCGTGGAGCGTTCCGGCGTTTCAGTGGTCCGTGACGATCCCGATCTGGGAAGAGGGCGGCCTGTTCCTCCCCGGCGAGACCCTCACCTGCTCCGAGCTGACCCACATCCTCGAGAACTTCACCCACGGGACCGCGCTGCCTTCCTGGACGAAGACCGCGTCGGCGAAGAAGGCCCTCGTCGACTATGTGATCGCCGCGACCGATCCGAGCGAACCCACCTTCATCCCCGAAAAGGACCGGATCGCCGTGTTCGACCTCGACGGCACGCTCTTCTGCGAGACCGACCCGAACTACTTCGACTACACGCTCCTGAAATACCGCGTCCTCGAAGACCCGGCCTACAAGGACAAGGCGTCCGACTTTGAAAAGGAAGTGGCCGGCAAGATCAAGGAACAGAACGAGACCGGCGCGTCCTTCTCCGGGCTCGAGGTGGACCACGGCAAGGCGGTGGCCTCCGCGTTTGCCGGCATGACCGTCGACGAGTTCAACGCGTACATCCAGGAATTCAAGAAGCAGGACATGCCCTCCTATGACGGCATGAAGCGCGGCGACGGCTTCTACAAGCCCATGGTCGAGGTCGTGGAATACCTCCAGCAGAACGGCTTCACCGTGTACATCGTGAGCGGCACGGACCGCCTGATCGTCCGCGGCATCCTGTACAACAACGTCCTCGACATCCCGAACCGCCAGATCATCGGCTCCGACGAGCTCATCACGTCCTCCAACCAGAACGGCGAGGACGGCCTCAAATACGTCTTCGCGGACGGCGACCGTCTGATCCTCGGCGGCGAATTCCTCATCAAGAACCTGAAAATGAACAAGGTCTCCGTCATCATGCAGGAGATCGGTCAGCAGCCGGTCCTGTCCTTCGGCAACTCCACGGGCGACTCCAGCATGGCGGAATACGTCACGAGCGGCAACACCTACCCGTCCCTCGCCTTCATGCTCTGCTGCGACGACCTCGTCCGTGAAAACGGCTCCGAGTCCAAGGCGCAGAAGATGGCCGACCTCTGCGAAGAATTCGACTGGGTCCCGATCTCCATGAAGAACGACTGGACCACGATCTACGGCGAAGGCGTCACGAAGAAATAAGGAGGGCCCCATGAAGAAAGCACTTTGCGTCCTCCTCGCCCTCCTCGCGCTCCTGCTCCTCGCGGGATGCGGGAAAAAGCAGGCCTCCGAACCCGTCCCCGGCGCGCCGAAGGAGAACAGCACGCCTGCGGACGCGGGATCAACGGCGGGGACCGCGGACACATCGGCCTCCGGCACCGGCGGCACCTCCGCCATCGACGCCTTCCGGACGATCGGCGACGTCTATGCCGCGGCGGAGCGGGAGAACTACCAGTCCGCGACGTACGAGGACCGGTACGTCTACGTCTTCCTCTATCAGGACACCTACTACCGCGTCTCCGCACCTCTCACGCCGGAGACCTACGACAAGCTCTCCGCGGTCGACATCTTTGCCGATGACGCCGACGAACAGGAGCATGCGATCCTCGCCCCGCTGACGATCGAGACCCGCGAGAACATCACCGATCTGATCCCGGTGCAGTCCGAGCTGGACAAATACGTCGGCAAGACGGGCGGGGACCTGCTCGACGAGGGCTGGTACATCACCGGCTACTACCTCGACGAGGCGATCTTCTATATGAGCAGCGGCATGTTCGAGTACACCGTCACGGTGGACGGCAAGCTCACCTACACGGACGATTTCAACGAATATGAAGCGATCCGTCCGCTGACGGTCAAATCCGTTGCCTTTATGTCCCTCGGCGACGCGACCAATCTTGACTGAGCGGCCGCGATCCCCTCCTCATTTGAAAGGAACAACATCATGAAAAAGATCCTCTTCACCATCCTCTCCGTCCTGTGCGCGGCGGCGCTGATCCTGCCCATGGCCGCGGCGGAGCTGACCTTCCGGGACGTCCCGGCGGACGCGTGGTATTATGACGACGTGAAGACCGCCGTGGAAGAGGGCCTCGTCAACGGGCGCAGCGCGGAGGCCTTCTGCCCGGACGAGAACATGACCGCGGCGGAGGCCGTCAAGCTCGCCGCCTGCATGAACGAAGTGCGGACCGCCGGCAAGGTGACCCTCGCAAACGGCGATCCGTGGTATGCCCCCTATGTGGAATACGCGAAGAAAAACGGGATCATCACCGAGGACTACGCGTGGAACGATCCCATCACCCGCGCGGACTACATGGCGATCTTCTCCCGCGCCCTCCCCGAGGGGAATTACGTCGAAGTGAACGCCATCCCGGACGGCGGTCTCCCGGATGTCGCGGCGGATGCGCCTCTCGCGGCGGAGATCTACAAGCTCGCCCGCGCCGGGATCGTGCAGGGCGATGAAAACCGCAACATCAACCCCGCGAACCCGATCCGCCGATGCGAGGTCGCCGCGATCCTCACCCGCATGATGCATCCCGAAAAGCGCGTCTCCTTCTGGCGCACCCCGGTCATCGTCGCGAGCGTGCAGAGCTATATCGGCACGTGGAACGATCTGACGAGCCAGCGCGCGAGCATGACGATCATGTCCTCCGCCGAATATCCGTATTACGACATTGCCATCCCCTGGGCCGACAGTGCAAGCTCCGCCGCCGAATGGACGATGAAGGCCTCTTACGACGCGGAGACGGGCTGGCTGGTGTATGAAAACGGCAAGATGGCCTATGTGACCTACGACGAGGCCGGCAAGGGCACGGCCGACGAAAAATGGGCCGACGGCAAGGGCTTCTTCCACTGGTCCGACGACGGCATCCTGCTGTGGGAGGACACCCGCGAGGAGAAGAGCACCGCGTTCCGGTTTGAATACAGCCTGATCGCACCTCCGACGGCCGAAGAGCTGACGACCGGCTTCTTCAAGGTCATCGGCGGCATCCAGCCCGGATCGGCGGGGTCCTCGCTCAAGCAGGCGAAGGCGATCGCCGAGGTGATGAGCTTCGCGAGCCGGAACCGGATCTGGACGGCGGATAACAGCCCGCTGCGCCAGAACATCCTCGCCGCGTGGAACGGGCTGACGAAGGACGAGCAGGCGGCGTTCGACGAGAGCTTCATCGCGGTCCTGACCGCTGCCCGCAGCGCGAAGGAAAATTGGGACGAGAACAAAGGCGCGTATGAGGACGCGGGCGTGGCGGAAACCATGACCGGGCTCCTCGCAAGCCGCAGCGCATGGCTCTCCTGGGAAGCCCTCACCGCGAACACGCTGACGCTGGGCAACTCCGACGGTTCCGAGACGCTGACGGGCGACATCTTCGTCGGCGAGTGGTCCGCGGACCGCGCGAGCATCACGATCACGCCCTCCGAGGACGGCTACCTCTGCAAGGTCCACTGGGCGAGCTCCGCGACGGAGTGCTCCGAATGGGAGTACTTCTGCTGGTTCGACGGAGAGACCCTCGCGAGCGTCGAGACCGGCACCCGCAAGGATCTGATCTACGGCTCCGACGGGAAGATCATCTCGTCCAAGAACGTCTATTCGGACGGCGCGGCCGCCTTCCAGTTCAACGACGACGGCAAGCTCACCTGGATCGACTTCAAGGAGTATCCGGAAAACGACAACAAGCTCGCCTTTGACCGCGTCGGTTAATCCGAGCGCTTCCAGTTCCGCCGGAAGGAGAATCAGCGATGGCGTTTGGCGACAGAAACGGATGGAAAAGCGAGGAATATCCGCTGACGGGTGAGGCGATCGAGGAAATCGCCGCCCGTCTCGACGGGTTTCTGCGCGCCATCCGCACGGAACGCACCGACGTGCTCCGCATCCGCTTCTCCCTCGAAGAGGCGCTCCTGCGCTGGCGGGATCACTTCGGCGAGGACGCGCGGGTGCGGATCGGCACGGGGATGCGGCTCGGACGGCCGATGATCACCCTCGAGCTGCCGGGGGACAATTACGATCCCCTGACGAGCGCGGAGAACGACCTCGGCGCGTGGGCGGACACCCTGCTCAACGGCATCGGACTGAACCCCGTCTATACCTACCGCCGCAACACGAACCTCGTGCAGCTGCGCCTGAAGCGGAGCCAGCTCCATCCGGCCTTCGCGCTCGGGATCGCCGTGCTCGCGGGGCTCCTCGTGGGGTTCCTCGGCGACGCGCTCCTCCCGGAGACCATCCAGAGCCGCGCGCTGTCCGCGGTGTTCGAGCCGGTGCGGAACGCATTTCTGCGCATCCTCAATACCGCCGGTGCGCCGGTCGTCTTCTTCTCCGTCCTCGCGGCGGTCTGCGGCGTCGGCAACGCGGCGGCGATGAGCCGGGGCGGGCGGCGGCTGATTCTGCGCTTCCTCGTGAGCATCTCCGTGGTGACCGCGGCGGCGACGGCTTTGTCCGCGCTCGTCTTCCATCCCCTCTACGCGGGCGACGCGGTGCGGGCCGGGGTCCACGGCATCCTCGATTTCTTTGTCCGCATCATCCCGACGGACATCCTCTCCCCGATGATCGCGGGCGACTCTCCCCAGCTCATCCTGATCGCGCTGGTGCTCGGCCACGCCGTGCTCACGGCCGGTCAGCAGTCCGGGGGCCTCGTCTCGCTCATCGATCAGCTCAACACGACCGGGCTTCTCGTCGCGGACTGGGTCGGGCGGGTGACGCCGTTCTTCGTGGCCGTTCTGCTGATTTTGGGGATCTGGAACAATTCGCTCGCCCCGCTCCTCGATATCTGGAAGCCGCTGCTCCTCTTCTGCCTCCTCTCCGGCGGCCTCATCGCGCTCCAGCTGCTCCTCACGTCGTGGAAGGAGGGGATCTCTCCGCGCCGCCTCTTTCTGAAAATGCGGGATTCCTTCGCGGCGGCGCTGCGGACCTGCTCGGTGAATTCCGCCTACGGCGCGAACGAGCTCTGCTGCGAGAGACGGCTCGGGATCGGCAGGCAGCTCACGCGGACCGGTTTGCCGCTCGGGCTCCTCATCTACATGCCCGCCGGGACGATCGCCTCCATGATCGTGATCTTCTATGAAGCCGGGGTCGCCGGGGTCGCCGTGTTCCCGTTCTGGATCCTCATGGCGATGGTCTTGACGATTGCGCTTCAGGCGGCGAGCCCGCCGGTGACCGGCATCGGGATCCTCACCTACACGGTGATCTTCACCCAGCTCGGGATCCCCGAGGACGCGCTCGTCACGGCGATGCTGCTCGACGTGCTGTTCGGTCTGGCCACCGCGCCGATCAATCAGGCGATGCTGCAGCTGGAGCTGCTGCTCGAAGCGGACCGCACGGGCGTCCTCGACAAGGAGCTGTTGAAACGATAAGCAGTACAAAACCGTTCTCCTGCCGCAGCGGGCAAGGGAACGGTTTTTTAATACTGTTTTCTGTCTGAAAGGTTGCAAAGCCCCCCTCATCCGCCCTATCTGGGCACCCGGTTTCAACTGGTTGAAACCGACCCCACGGCGGGGGAAGGCAACAAGGAGAGTGCAACGCTATTCTGTAACCAGCGCCAATCCTCCACGGAAACCGTCTTCCGTTAAGAAACGCTGCATGTTGTGAGGCTTCCCCCTCCGTGTGGGAAACCGACTTTGCCTTGCAAAGTCGACGAGTTCATCGCCGATGAACTCGGGCTGTCAACGAAGTGACTGATGAGGGGGCTCAAACGACCTGTATATGCAATCATTTAGAAGGGGAATATAAGTTTGCTTATTTTTTCTTCTTGTTTTTCAGGCCCAGCGCGACAAGGAACGCCGTGAGCAGCGCGCCGCCGCCTCCGACAGCCGCCGCCTTCACGATCTTCCCCTTCTTCTCCGCCGCCTTCCGACGCTCGGCGAGGCTCTGCGCGTACAGCCAGTCGACGACCTCGCGGTCCTCATACACCTTGTCCCAGATCCCGTGGCCTTCGCCGTCGAATTCGGTGTAGTCGATGAGCGTGCCGCCCGCCTGCCGGATCGCCGCGAACATCGCGCGGGTCCCCGCAACCGGTACCGCGCCGTCCTCCGAGCCGTGGAACGTGCGGATCGGGATGCGCTTCAGAAGGTTCGCGTAGGACGGATCGCCGCCGCCGCAGATCGGGATGCCCGCCGCAAAGCGCGCCCCGTGCCGCGATAGAAGATCCCACGTGCCGAAGCCGCCCATCGACAGCCCCGTGACGTAGATCCGGTCGTCGTCCACGTTATAGAAGTCCCGGCATTCGTCGATCAGGAGGCAGAGCGCCTCGAGACCGGGCGATTCCGGCGTTTCCTCGATCGAGTAGTTCCCGTTTTCCCACGGCACGAGGACCCATTGGCTGTCCTCCGGGCATTGGGGCGCGAGGACGATGGAGTCGTAGACCGGGGATTCGGGATCGTTGAACAGGTACTGCATGTGGATGAGCTGCCGCTCGTTTTCCGTGCCGCGCTCGCCCGCACCGTGCAGGAAGACAAGGAGGGGATACCGTTCGCCGCAGTCGTAATTCTTCGGAACATAGATGCGGTAGGGAAGCGTGAAGCCGTTGTTCTCGAATTTCCGCGCGGCGAAGATGTCGCCGACCTTGTAGGTCTGAGTGCGCTTGACTTTCATCATGGCTTCAGATCAAAGGGTCACTTCATGCCCGGCGTCGCTGGAATCGTAGATGCCCTGCATGAGCTTGGAGGTCAGAATGTTGCGGTCGATGTGGCTCGGGAGCTTCTCGCCCGTCTGCACGCAGGAGACGAACGCGTTGATCTCGTTCTGGAACATCGGGGTGCTTTCGTATTCCGGCTTGTAGCTGTAGAGCTTGCCGTCCTTCGTCGTGTAGACCGTGAAGTCTCCGCCGTACTTCAGACGGATGCCGCCCTTCGTGCCGAGGAAGTCGATGTACTGCTCCGCGACGCCGATGTTCTGCGCCCACGCGCCGTTGAGGGTGATGGTCGGGCCGGTCGTGCGCACGAACGCCGTGACGGAGTCGTCGACGTCGTAGGTGCCGTTCAGGTCCTTCGTGTTCTCCGCCCACATGCTCTCGTAGACATAATTGGGCATGTCGACGCCGAGCTTGCAGAACGCCTTGCCGGAGACGGTCTTCGGTTCCGGGTCGCCCATGCAGTACATCACGATGTCGAGGTAGTGGACGCCCCAGTCGATGAGCGCGCCGCCGCCCGCGATCTCCTTCGTGGTGAACGCGCCGCCGAGGCCGGGGATGG
>JAEEGL015404679.1_pt1 | contig 17257 bp, 10 predicted proteins | sample 9134231 | NCBI WGS metagenome assembly JAEEGL01 (sample SAMN16246548, study PRJNA631951) | gut metagenome | biome: gut microbiome; feature: rumen; material: fiber-attached | host: Bos | place: Iran: Karaj | collected 2018-10
GATTTCATCTGGCGATTGTGGTAATACGGCAGATGTGGTAGGATGAAAAACGAGCCGCGATTCAACGCGCGCCGCACGGGACCTCTACCCGCGCGAATCCTACAGTAAACTTACGCTGCCACCTGTATCCCTGCAGGTGACAATATGCGGATTTTCTGATATCATAATTCCATATGGATTCATGAACGTGCGCTTCTTTTGACGCGATGAAAAAGATATTCCTACCGGGGGTTCAGATGAAACAGACCTCAGCCATACCGATCAGAGCATGCCTCGCCGTATACTTTGTTTTCCTGATGGTTTTTCTGGGACACACCTTCTTCTTTACGGACATACAGGATTTCGTGCACGCCGGCAAGGCGGCGGAGGAGCGGGATTATATGTCCGGCTGGACTCTGGCGGAGAAGCACACGCATGTGGCCATCGGATACTCCTATGCGGAGACCGGTGATGGCGATTTCAATGCCCGCAGGATCGAAGCGGATAACCGGATGTATGACGAGAAGCGCAGATTCCACGGGGGTGGAAAGTTGGACGGATAAGACACAGACATGCGACAGGGACCTGAGATCCATAAAGAAACGGAGGAGAGAACATGAATGAGCGTATGAGCAAGAGAATGATCCGGTTGACCGGCAGGATCGTCCGCATGGCGTGGCTGCCTCTGGCACTGCTTGCGGCCGCAGTATTTCTGCGTCCCGTGACGGCGCATGCCACGGGGATGCCGACGGATGAGGTGGCCTATATCGACGCCGACGGGACCTTGGAGACACATGAATGTGTAATGATAGGCGATCTCTCTTCTGCCTGGGACGGCTGGTATTGTGTGCGCGACGACGTCACCATCGACGAAAGAGTCACGGTCGAGAATTCCGCGTACCTCATCCTCTGTGACGGGGCGACCCTCACGGTTCCTCAGGGGATCACCGTTGAGGGGGATACCGGTCTGACAATCTACGGACAGGAGAAGGGAACCGGGAGTCTGGTGGCCAAGACCGGTTTTAGGGATAACCGGGCAGCGATCGGTGTCTGTAATACCGCTGCCCTGTATTCCACCCCTTATTCCTGCGGCGATATCACCATCAACGGCGGCAGGATCACTGCGACCGGCGGTGGCTACGGAGCCACGGCGATCGGCGGCAATGAGAGCTCGACGGGCGGAACCTTTACGATCAACGGCGGTTTTGTCAAGGCGACCGGCGGAGAGAGCGGTGCGGCCGTCGGAGCCGGCAGGAGCGGCACCTTCGATGAGATCCGGATCAACGGCGGTACCCTGCAGGCGATCGGCGGGATTAATACATTTGACGGTCAGAAGCCGTATTTTGGCGCATTTAGCATTACCCCTGCGATCGCCGACGGGCTCAGGGTCTATACAGGCGATGATACGAGCCGGGTGGAACAGGTGAATTATAACAGTCTCGGTGACAAGACCTTTACCCAGGATGTCATGCAGTTCGTGGAACTGATGGATGCAGAGGATCGGACCGGCCTCACGGACGATATCTTTGTGGTCGTCGAACCCTGTGAGGATCATGAATATACCCGCCGAGAAGGGGAGGACCATAAGCGGTGCAAATACTGCAATACTCCGACTTGTACGCTTGAGTATGTAAATGCTGACGGTGAGACTGCGACAGCCTCTGATGTACAGGAAATACCAAAAACGAGCGAAGGGGATCTTACGTTGGGCGAGGCCGGCGAGGAGACCTGGTATGCGGTGACCCGGGACTGTGTGATCGAGCACAATCTCTTCCTGGAGGGGGATGTCAATCTGATCCTGTGTGACGGGAAGACCCTCTCCGGCTGCGCACTGATCGTCGGGCAGCAGGATCAGGATGATCTGCCGAGCCTTACTGTCTACGGTCAGGAGGCACAGACCGGCGCACTGTATGCCGCAGGCTGCGGTCAGGATTCGGCAGCGATCGGCAGCTGGTGCTATGCGGCGACCGGTGATATCACGATCCTGGGCGGACGGATCCGGGCCGACGCTGAAGGCGGCAATGCCGGGATCGGAGGCGGCACGGGCAGCTGGGGCGGCCATGTCACGATCCTGGGCGGCATGGTCACGGCGTCCGGTTACCGCGCGGTGGGCAACGGCCGGGGCGGATCCGGCTGTAAAATCACTCTGTCGGATGATCTGATGGTGGTCGATGGCGGCCTCAACAGGAAAAAGGCGGTGATCGACACTCCGGTGCCGTATATCGATGCAGCCGGGCAGAATAAGCTGTGCACGGCGGGCCGGCCTTTTGCGGATTACGACAGCAATGAGTTGAGCTTCGGGACCGCAGGCGAAGAGAACTGGTATTATGTCAAAGGGGATATACAGATCGATAAGATATGCTTCCTGTACGGCGACGTGCATCTGATCCTCTGTGACGATGCGAAGCTTTCGATCAACGGGAGCCTGGTGGTCAATCAAGGCAATTCCCTGACGATCTATGCTCAGGAGAACGGGACCGGTGCACTGGAGGTGCATAACACCAGTGGACCGGTTGCGATCGGGAGCTGGTCCTGGAATCAGCTCGGGACTGTCACGATCCTGGGCGGTCAGATCACGGCGATCAGCGAGGACGGATCGTCGGCCGGGATCGGCGGCGGAACTAATAACGGTTACGGAGATGACGGAATGGGCTATGATCCCTGTATCTATCTCTACGGCGGTACGATCACGGCGCAGGGGGACAACTGCAATGCGATCGGAAACGGTAACGGCGGAGCGGGGATCCGTGTCGTGTGCGGACATATGTGCGTGACAGACGGCGGTCTTGATCAGTACACGGTGGCACTGGAAGCGTGCCAGGTGACAGACAGAGAGGCATATTTAAAGGATACGGACACCTTTGGCTTTAAGTGCGCGGACGCGGAATGCGGCTGGGAGTATGAGGAGGAGTCCGCCAAACTCTCGGTCTCGCGTTCCTATGCCGCAGAGACAGGGCTCACCCTTACGGCGGCACTCTCCGGTGAACTGGAAGGAGTGACCTATCAGTGGTACCTGGATGACGGCGGTTTTGGTGAGATCGAAGGCGCAACGGATCCGGCCTATGTCATCGAACATCCCGAGAATGAGTCAGAGGCCCGGACCTATCGGGTCGATGCGACATACGGCGGCGTTACCGCACAGTGTGAGTACACCGTGCAGCATATCCATCAGTTTGATCTCGTGGCCGACGGGGCTGTGCTCAGAGCGGTCTGCAGGGAGGAAGAGGACGGATACTGTACTCTGCCGGAGCGCAAGGCGGAGCTGACGTTGTGTGCGCCGACTTATGACACATATGGGAATACCGACTCGGAGCATGAACCCGCTGCTTTCTTTGACGATGCGGATGGGTTTTATGCCCTGACCGGTCTGTACGCCGATACGGCAAATATCAGGTATAAGGGGAGCGGGTTCACGGACTATGCCGAGTCGAATACAGCTCCGGAGAAAGCAGGGACCTATACGGCATCGTTTTCGATCGCAGACAAGACGATCACGGTGGATTACACGATCCGGAAGGCGACCCTTGTCGTGACGGCAAACGACAGTGAGATCAGTTACGGAGATGAGCCCACAGGCAGCGGCGTGTCGTATTCCGGCTTTGTCCGCGGGGACGGTGAAGAGGTGATAAAGGGAAAACCCGCCTATACCTGCGATTACAGACAGTACGACAATATCGGCGAATACACCATCACGCCGGCCGGTCTTAGTGCCGATGATTATACATTGCGCTATGTGAGCGGCAAACTGACGGTCAAGCCCAAAACGCTGGGGATCCTGTGGAACGGTAAGCCCGTACCCGAGTGGTCCACTGCCGATATCAGCGTGACATACAACGGGCATGCCCGGGCTCCGGTCGCGACCCTGTCGGGTGTCGTCAACGGGGATGAGGTAAGCCCTGTGGTCCGGTACGATGATACGATGGAAAACCCGATCGATCCCTCGGATCTTATCTATCCGGGACTCGCCAGAGCCGGGGTGTCGGGTCTTACGGGTGCCAAGGCCGCGAACTACAGCTGCAAAACAGAATGGACGTGCAACTATACCATCGAAAAAGCGACCCTTGCTGATATCCGCGTGAACAGGACGTACAACGCATCGGATCTGCCGGAAAATGGGGAAAAGATCGATCTGAATGCCCTGCTGCCGGATAATGACAGGGCAGCGTTCTGGATTGTTGAGCCCGGATATAATATGGAATTGTTCCGCGTCCAACCGGAAGTATCCGATGAAGGGATGCTTTCGTTCACGTGCAATCCCTTATCCGGGGAAACCGAGACGGACATTCAATTCAATGCGAGCGGCATGAAATGCTATACGGGGGAACACAACGGTGAACTGTATGTGACGGTCCATGTGAAGCTCAGCAAGCTCGTCCTCTACGAGCAGATCGACCGCGCGACCAGAGTGGCGCGTGATACCCGCACCATTGCAACGGATAAGAGCTTCACCCTCGTACCCGGGTTTGCGGAGGGCGCCGTGACCAACACGCGTGTGGTCTGGACGAGCTCCGATCCGGATGTGGCGGCTGTCACGCAGGACGGCAAGGTCACCGGCAGGAGCAGGGGGAGCGCGACGATCACGATCAACAGTGAGGAGGATTATGAAGGGATCCTGGCTTCCTGTGAGGTGACGGTAGTCGACCCCGCAACGGAGCTTACGCTGGATCAGAAGACGATCAAGCTCGGGGTCGGAGAGCGCATGCAGATCAATGCGGACCTTCTGCCGCTGACCACAGAACGGAAGCTTGTGTGGACGCTGGATGATAAGAATGATGTTATCGGAGAGGGCGGGCTTGTCGTGGCGCCCGATACGATGAGTGTCATGATCACGGGCAGTAAAAAAGGAACGGCCAAGGTCACCGCCTCGACCGCGGACGGCAGCAACAAGAAGGTTACCTGTACCGTCAATGTGGGAAATGCGGTTCCCAATTTCGGCATCGCCGGCAGAGGAGATGCAACCAGTGTCGCGGTGGGCAAGACGCTCAACATGGTCCCGAACTGGGGTGTGATCAAGCCCAATAATGACAGTTTGACCTGGAGCGTCACGACGGTGACCGGGCAGAAGACGCCCGCCTCCATCAATGAAAAAGGCGTTCTCTCCGGTCTTGCGGAGGGACGGGTCGTGGTGACGGCCACGAGTGTGGCAAACCCCCAAAAGACTGCGACACGCACGATCGATGTCTATGTGCCGGTCGGGGGCGCCAAACTCAATGCCACTACCGTGACCGTCAGCCGCAGCGCAGACGCCAATCCGTTTGTGCTGACAGCGCTTGTCTCGTCGGGCGTCAAAGGCATGCAGGCTACGGGAGAGACGATCGGCACAAGACCGACCGTCAGTTATGCAGTCGATCCGGGTTGCGCGGATAAGCTGTCTGTGAGCCCGACCGGTGAACTGCGTGCCATCGACGACGGCAGCATAAACATATTGAATCTCAAGGTTATTGCGACGGTCAAAGGCTACAACTACAGCAAGAATCTTGAATGCAAAGTGAATATCGTCAATACGTATGAACTCAAGAACGTCAGCCTCACAGAGAAGACATTAAATCTGGGTGAAGGCAATGCCGCGACACTCACGGCCAAAACGTTTCCGATCAATGCGGACGGCAATATCGCCCTCGCCTGGGAGAGCAGCGATCCGTCCGTTGTGACGGTGGATAACGGCCGTGTGGTGGGCGTGAAGGCAGGCAGAGCCGATGTCACGGTCAGGACCGTGGCCGGTGTACCGGGTAAGAACGGGACGATCGTGTATCCGAAGGCGGTCTGCAAGGTGACGGTCAAGCCCGCTGTGACCGGTGTGGCGTTTACGAATGCAGCGGATCTCAAGAACAAGAAGCTGGCGGTCGGCAAGACCTATACACTCAAGACACAGCTGACCTGTTCCGGCACCGGGGTACCCGTGAGCAAGACCCTCATCTGGGAGAGCTCGGATGAATCCGTTGCAACGGTTTCCCAGACCGGTGCGGTCAAGGCCCTGAAAACCGGACGGGTGACCATTACGGCGACTTCTGCGGATACGAGAGCCGATGAGCTGCCACCTTCAGCCTCCGTCACCTTTGACACGTATACCATGGTCACGGCCGTTAAGGCGGACCGGATCAAGCTTGTGCTCTCAACGCGCGGTGCGAGCAGCCTCGGGATCGTGGGTGTCACAGCGCTGCAGCCGGCACAGGCGGACGATCCTTCGATCAATTGGAGCGCGGAGAATGACTGCGTGCTGCTTGCGGCGATCCCGGCTGGAAGAACGCCCAAGGCATCGGACTTTGATGAGGCGGAGCCGGACGGCACGGTCGTCACGGGCCGCGGCGAGGTCCTGGCGATCAAGGCGCAGGAGCCGGGTACCGTCAAACTCACCGGTGTCACGACGGACGGCTCTAAAAAGAAACTCACGATCTCGGTGACGGTGCGGGGTGAGGTCACGAGACTCCGCTTCACGACGATCGCCGCCAAGAACGGCGTGAACGATGTGACGGAGACGGCCGAGCGGGGTAAGTATACCGGGAATATGAAGAAAAATAGCAGCATGACCTTAAAACCGATCTTTGACATCAATCGTATTTCCGGCACCCGCACGGAAAAGGAGATCAAGAAGATCTATACGGCCTATCAGAAGGTGACGGATCTGACGGTGTCCTACCGCAGCAGCAACACGGCGGTCGCCACAGTGGACAGCAAGGGGAAGATCATGGTGAACAAAAATGCCGCGGAGGGTCAGACAGCGACAATACTCGCCGCGAGTGCGGACGGCAGGTGCAAGGCACAGATCACGATCACGGTGGTGAAATAACAGGAGAACTCCAATACGATACAATTGATCCGGTGCGATCAGATACCTGCCCGCTCATGCGGTCAGGTATCTGATTGTCCGGGTCCCGGCAGGTGACAATATGCGGATTTTCTGATATCATGATTCCATATGGATTCATGAACGTGCGCTTCTTTTGACGCGATGAAAACAGATATTCCTACCGGGGGTTCAGATGAAACAGACTTCATCCATACCGATCAGAACATGCCTTGCCGTATACTTTGTTTTCCTGGTGCTTTTTCTGGGGCACGCCTTCTTCTTTACCGATATGCAGTCATTCGTACACGCAGGCCGGGCGGCAGCGGAGCGGGATTATATGTCCGACTGGACCGTGGAGGGCGTGGGTACCGCCGATCTGCACTATATCAGCGCCGGCAAGTGCGGCGGAAACCTGAGCCTGAGCAAGACCCTGCCGGCTGTCATGGAGGAGACGGATGCTGTCTATTTCTCCACCAGCAATCTGCGGCTTACGATCTATGTGGACGATACGGAGGTCTATTCCTTTGACACAAGAGAGAATATGACGGGTACCGGAGACGGCGTATCCTATCATATGATCGGACTCGGCCACAAGGATCAGGGCAAAACGCTGCGGATCGAGGCGGAAACGGTCTTTGCCGACGGACGCGGAGGCCGGATCAACGAAATGCAGTACGGCCCCGAAGAGCTGTACCGTTACTATACCATGAGCCACAATTTCGCCGCGGTCATGTTGTCCTTCCTGATGCTGATCTTCGGCGAAGTCGTCATCGTGTTCTACTTCGGACTTTCCCGCAAAAACCCGATGATGCGCTCCCTGTGGGCCCTGGGACTTTCCTCGATCCTGTTCGGCCTGTGGAGCCTGTGCGATACCGGTATCCCGCAGCTGCTGACCGGCTGCACCTATGCATCCAGAGAGATCGTCTACGGGATCCTGCATCTGGCCGGCTTCCCCATGATCTGGTTCGTCAACCGGGTGACCGCGCTGAAGCAGCGGATCTGGGTCTATCTGTCCTTTACCGCATCCATTGCCTGCTTCGGGTGTCTGGTGATCCTGAGGTACTCCTTCGGCAGGGACATGCATACCATGGTCCCTCTCGTCTATTTCTCCTATGCGGTCCAGCTTCTCCTGCTGGTCGCCATGCTGATCAACAATGAACTCTATTGCCGCCGGAAGCAGATCTCCTCAAGGCTCCGGTTCTTCTACTTCGGAGCAACCGTCTTTGTGGTGTGCTGTTTTGTGGATATGTTCCGGTATCAGATCGGGCAGAAGGGTTCTCTGGGGCACGGGAGCTGGTTCCGGTTCGGACTGGTGACTTTCTTCATCCTCATGGCGTTTCAGATCTTTGACTGGTGGGCCACCGAAAAGTCCTCGCTGGAGCGGGACCGTTTCATCAACCGGCTCCTGCAGTATGTCACGGAAGCGGACGATCCGGAGATCAGGATCGGCAAGGTGATGGAGTATCTCTGCACGGAGCTGCACGCGGACCGGGCTTATATCTTTGAGGAAATGCCGGATAAGACATTTGATAATACTTATGAGTATTGTGCGGAAGGTGTGACGCCCCAGATCGATAACTTAAAGGGTCTGCCCTATGAGGGAGTCGTGGATGTCTGGTACAACGAATACAAAAAGGGCGGCCACATCCTGATCTATGATCTGGAGAAATACCGCGCAGTGAGCAAAGAGATGTACGAGGTCTTAAAGCCGCAGGGAATCCGGACGCTCGTTACCGGTCCGCTGATCCTCGAAGGGAAATACATCGGCTTCTTTGGTGTCGATAATCCGCCCGAGGAGACGATGAAGGAGATCTCGGAGATCATCCGCCTGCTGATGTATTTCCTGTCGGAAATGCTGGGCCAGAGGAACGATCACAGGCGTCTGATCGAATACAGCTTCCATGATGCACTGACCGGCACGGGCAACCGGCGCGCGATCAGCGAATTCGAGAATGAGAAGCTGGATACAACGCGGCCCTACGGCTTTATCATGTGTGACATCAACGGTCTCAAGGCCGTGAACGACCAGGAGGGGCATAAGGCGGGAGATGCGCTGATCCGCACGGTTGCTTCGTGCCTGACGGATGTTTTCGGCACGGAGAATGTGTACCGGATGGGCGGTGACGAATTCGCCGTGTATTGCTGTGAGGATTCCAGAGAAGAGTTCGAGCGAAAGATCGGCCGTGTGAGGGATCTGCTGGCGGAGAAGCACACGCATGTGGCCATCGGATACTCCTATGCGGAGGCCGGCGATGACGATTTCAATGCCCGCAGGATCGAGGCGGACAACCGGATGTATGATGAAAAACGCAGGTTTCACCGGGACGGGGAGTAGAGCAGATAAGACGTGTTGAGCGGGTACGGAATCAGTGATCGGTATGTTACGGGAAGTCAGAACATGAAAAAGGCTCTTATACTCTTTGTCAATGTGATCATCATGTCAGCCATACTGATCTTTGTGGTGCTGTCTTCCGGCGCGGCAAGCCGGAATTCCTACCTGATGCAGGTCGAGCACTTCGAGAATACGACGGTCACGATGGAACAGGTGACGGAGAATTATCTGGAAGGCGAGCAGAGAGTCTGCGATGTGTGGGCACGCTACATCAACAACAGGGACATGACCATGGAGGAGGCGGCGGAGTATATCCGTGCCTCGCACGTGCTGGAGATCACATCGGCACATCTGATCGACCGGGATACCCTCACGGGACTTTCCACGCGCCCGAAGCAGGGGACTGTCGATGACTATGCGGTCTCCTATGAACGGGTGGGCCTCTTCCATGCCATGGAGCCGGATGATGAGATTGGGAAGTCCATCAATATCACCCGCGCTTATACCAATCCGATGAACGGGGAGCAGTCTCTGGCTTTCTGCAATACGGTCACACTCCGCGATCCGGACAGAAACACCCCGGAGATCGCGATCCTGTTGCGGGTGATCCCCATCTCGGAGCTGGAACAGAAATGGGTTTTCCCTCAGACGGAGCTGGGAAACGCCGAACTGTCCATGATCGATGCCAACGGAGATTATATCCTCAGGGGATACAGCTTTAAGAACTCCGGGTTCTTTGAGTTTTATAAATCCTACAATCCCACGGACCCCGAATCGGCGAAGCAGCTGTTTGGCAGGATCACTTCCTCGACGGGCTCCGTATCCATGTATAACTCCCACGGGCAGGAATGCATCCTCGCCTTTACCCCTGTCTCCGCCACCGCAGGATGGACGCTCCTGGGACTCGTGCCGGCCGTGGATCTCCGGACGGATAAGGAAAACTGGCTGTTGTTCGGTGTTGTTTCCGCCGGGCTGCTGCTCCTGTTCCTCTGCGATCTGTGTTATGTGCTCTTTTTGAACAAACGGCTCAAGATCTCGGCCAGAGAAGCCGAATCCGCCAATAAGGCCAAGACCGATTTCCTCTCCACCATGTCGCACGATATCCGGACTCCCATGAACGCCATCATCGGTCTTACGGCCATTGCCGAGAAAAACCTCACGGACGTGGAGTCGACGAGGGAGAGCCTGCGGAAGATCGGCCTTGCCGGCAATCATCTGCTGACGCTGATCAATGATATCCTGGATATCTCCAAGGTGGAGAGCGGGAAACTGAAACTGAGCCCTCTGACATTTTCCATTGTGGAAACGGTCGAGAATCTGGTGAACATCTCACAGCCGATGATCAGGGAAAAGAATCTGGAGTTCAGCTTCCACATCAACCGGATGGAAAAGGAGTATCTGTACACGGATCAGCTGCGTCTGAACCAGATCTGTATCAATATCCTCTCCAATGCCATCAAGTATACGGAACCCGGCGGACGGGTCAGTGTGGAGATGCGTGAGGAAGACAGCCCGGAGAACGGCTGTGTGCGGCTGGTCTATATCGTGGCGGATACGGGCATCGGCATGAGCAGGGAATTCATGGCGGCCATGTATCAGCCGTTCTCCCGGCAGGTCGACAGCCGGATCAACAGCATTCAGGGGACCGGTCTGGGTCTGGCCATCACAAAACAGATGGTCGAGCTGATGGGCGGGACGATCGAATGCCGGAGCGAACAGGGCAGGGGGACGACGTTTACCGTGGTCCTGGATATCCCTGTTGCCGACAGGCAGCGGGAGGATATGCGGCTGGATCCCGTTGATGTGCTGATCGTGGATGATGATGAGATCATGCTGCGGACGGCTGCCGACTCACTGGCGTCTCTTGGCGCCGTGGCGGAGCAGGCGCGGAGCGGACCGGAAGCGCTCGGCATGATCGAACACCGGCATCTTTCCGGACGGGATTACGACGTGGTCATCATCGACTGGAAGATGCCCGACGTTGACGGCATTGAGACCATCCGGCGGATCCGTTCGGAGATCGGGTCGGAGACACCGATCCTGCTCATTTCCGCGTATGACTGGTCGGATATCGAGGATCAGGCAAAGGAGGCGGGGGCGAACGGCTTCGTCAGCAAGCCGCTTTTCCGTTCCACTCTTTATGATAAGATCAACGATCTGATCGGGAAGGAGTCCGGGTCCATCGAGCCGGAAGACGATCATTCCGATCTGGAGGGTCTGCGCATTCTGATCGCCGAGGACAATGATATCAACTGGGAGATCATCTCCGCCATGCTGTCCATGTTCGGGATCGCCGCCGAGCGGGCGGAGAACGGACGGGTCTGCGTGGATATGATCAAAGCGGCGGAGGAAGGGCATTACGATCTGATCTTCATGGACATCCAGATGCCGGAGATGAACGGCCTCGACGCGACCCGGGCGATCCGGAAGCTTGCGGATCCCCGGATAGCCTCTGTTCCGATCATCGCCATGACGGCGGACGCCTTTTCCGAGAATGTCACGGAATGTCTGAATGCGGGAATGAACGGGCATATCGCAAAGCCGGTCGATATCAAACTGGTCATCAAAGAGATCCGCAGGATCCGGGAGGAAAGGAAATGATGATGAAAAAGACAATGTGTATGCTTCTGACGGCAGTGATGATCACGGGGCTGGCCGCGTGCAGTCAGCAAAAGCAGGAGGAGACGGCGCAGGAAGGCTTCCGGCCCTCTTTGGATACTGCGCTGGAGGGTCATATCAATTTCGCCGGCGGCTACGACAACTTCGAGGCACTGGAGGCCGAATTTGACCGGTTCAATGACTACTATCCCAATGTGGAACTCATGTATACAAAGATCGATGACTATAACAACATGATCGGGACGGTCTTAAACGGTAACGATGCGCCGGATATTTATGTCAATTACTCCTGGATGTATGGCCGGGAGCAGTACCGGTCGTCCATTGATCACGCCGAGGATCTGGCGGATCCCGCCCTCGGCCTGGATCTTGGCTGTATCCGCAGCAATATCATCCTGAATACGGACGACGGCACACTCCCGATGATCCCGGTTTTCGCAAATACCTACGGCATGCTCGTGAACAGCAGTCTGTTTGAAAAGGAAGGCCTGAGCATCCCCACGACATACGGGGAACTGGTGGCGGTATGCGGCGCGTTCCGCGGGAAGGGCTATGAGAATCCCATGCTGGGCTTCTCCAGAGAGGAGACCACATCGCTTTTTACCCTGATGGCATATCCGTATTTCTGCGGAACGGTGGCGGATGATGCGGAGGCGGTCACAAAGCTCAACGGCATGGATCCCGCGGCCGGGGCGTATATGCGACCCACGCTTGAGAAGATCGCACAGTTTATGGACAGCGGCTGTGTGGATCCGGAAGCCTGTGCGGAGATCGAGAATAATTATGATGCCGTGATCATGCGCTTCTTTGAAGGCGACATCCCCATGATGACCGCCTCCGGAGATACCGTCTCCGGGACAGCGAAACGGGAAAGCCGTTCCGAGGCGTTTATCGAAAATCCTTTCAGCTACACCTTTGTCCCGATCCCCCTGTCGGACGACGGTGCTCAGTTCCTCGACATCCCGAATCTCCAGTTTTCCGTCAACAAAGAGAGCCGCAATCTCGACATGGCCAATGAGTTTATGCGGTTTCTGATCACTTCGGAGGAGCTGAGCGGGATGGCGCAGAAAAAGGGACTCATGGCGCCGACCAGGGATCTGTCTTTTAACAGCATGTATGCCGCATTCGGCGAAGTGCCGGAATCCCGGATCCTCTCGCCCGAGGTGATCGGTCTGACCGATGACGCGGTCATTCAGTTAAGACTGGCGGCATATGGAGTGGGGACCGGCGCAATGACGGTGGATGAGGCGGTAGCCGGCTACGGTACTTTTACGCAATGATCGCCGCGCGTATTCTTTTTCATTTTCCTGATGCACTCCGCCCCTGAAAATGTTAAAATGAGTGTTTGGGGAAATTGGGATTGTACGGCTTATGACCGCACAAAAGAAAAGGAGGAAGAAAATGAAAAGGAGGAAGAAAATGAAAAGGATACTGACGATCCAGGACATATCCTGCCTGGGGAAATGCTCGGTGACGATCGCGCTGCCGGTGATCTCCGCCATGGGGGTCGAGACCGTGATCCTGCCGACGGCCGTGCTTTCCACGCATACCATGTTCAAGAATTTTACGGTGCGCGACCTCACGGAGGACCTGATCCCGATCACGGACCACTGGAAGAGCGAAGGCGTGCACTTCGACGCGATCTATACCGGTTATCTCGGCTCCATGGAGGAGATCGCCATCGCGGAGCGGATCTTTGACGAGTTTAAGGATGACGACACCCTGATCTTCATCGACCCCGTCATGGCGGACAACGGCAAGCTCTACCCCGCCTTTGACATGGCCTACGCGAAGCGCAACGCCGAACTGTGCGGCAAAGCGGACATCATTGTTCCCAATATCACCGAAGCGTGCTTCATGACGGATACGGAGTACAGGGAGGAGTATGACGAGGCTTATATCCGTACCCTGCTGGATAAGCTTGCGGCGCTCGGCGCCAGACACACGGTCGTGACCGGCGTCTCTTTAAGCGCGGGCAAGACCGGCGTCTACGGACTCGATAAAGAGACGGGCAAGACCTTTGTCTATCAGAATGACCGGGTGGATGCGCAGTATCACGGCACCGGCGACCTCTTCTCAAGCGTCTCCGTGGGTGCGCTGATGCGCGGCTTCTCCATGGAGGAGGCATTCGCGATCGCGGCGGACTACACGGCGGATACGATCCGTGAGACGCTGAAGAACCCCGACAAGCCCTGGTACGGCGTGGATTTCGAGGCGACGATCCCGGCCTTGCTCGACAGATTGAAAAAAACAGAACAGTAAGCTGCGGAAGGGGTGTTCGCTGTTGCGGATCCCCCTTCTTTATATTAAAATAGTTGGCGATGATCATGAAAGGAGACTACCGCTATGCAAGACAAAAACGCTATTTATGATGCCTCTTCCCTGGGCTGGCCCAAGATGCTGATCCTGGGCATGCAGCACCTCTTCGCCATGTTCGGCGCCACGATCCTCGTCCCGATCCTCGTGAACGGGTATTTCCACGGGGAGGGTCTCTCGGTCCAGGTGACACTTTTCTGTGCGGGCTTCGGGACCTTGTTCTTCCACCTGTGCTCCAAGTTTAAGGTGCCCGCCTTCCTGGGTTCGAGTTTCGCCTTTCTGGGCGGCTTCGCCACGGTGGCCGAGCTCCCGGAATTCGCCAACATGAGTTACGCGGAGAAGATGCCCTATGCCTGCGGCGGTATCGTGTTTGCGGGTCTCCTTTATTTCGTACTGGCACTGCTCATCAAGGTCCTCGGGATCAAGCGCGTGATGCGCTTCCTGCCTCCGGTCGTAACAGGTCCCATCATCATCTGCATCGGACTGGGCCTCGCACCGAGCGCGATCTCCAATGCTTCCGTCAACTGGATCCTGGCACTCATCGCGCTGGTGACGGTCGTTGTGTTCAACATCTGGGGCAAGGGCCTCTTTAAGATCATCCCGATCCTGATGGGCGTCGTTGTCGCCTATGTGGCCGCCTTGATCATGCAGGCGCTGGGGATGTCCAATGCCGACGGCAGCGCCATCATCGATGGTACGCAGATCGCACAGTCGAGCATCGTGGGCCTGCCTCCGTTTGTGCTCGCCAAGTTCAATCTCAGCGCGATCCTCGTGATGGCGCCCATCGCGATCGCTTCCATGATGGAGCATGTGGGTGATATCAGCGCGATCTCCGCGACGACCGGCAACAACTTCATCGAGGATCCGGGCCTGTCCCGCACCCTGATGGGAGACGGTGCCGCGACCATGATCGCGGGTGCGCTCGGCGGCCCTGCGAACACCACCTACGGCGAGAACACCGGCGTGCTCGAGCTCAGCAAGGTCTATGACCCGCGCGTGATCCGTATCACGGCGGTCTTTGCCATCGTCTTAAGCTTCATCCCCAAGCTCTCGGCCGTGCTCGGCACGATGCCGACAGCCATCGTGGGCGGCATCAGCTTCATCCTCTACGGGATGATCTCCGCCATCGGCGTCAGGAATATCGTGGAGAACCAGGTGGACTTCAAGAAATCCCGCAACCTCATCGTGGCGGCCATCATCCTGGTCGTCGGCCTCGGCTCGAACGGTCTCACGATCCCGCTGGGCGGCGGCAACGCCCTCACGATCACGGCGCTGGCGCTGGCTTCCATCGTGGGGATCCTGCTCAATGCGATCCTGCCCGGCAAGGACTATGAGTTCGGCGAGGATGTGAAGAAGGATACCTACCGCGGCGTGCATGTATAAGGCAATGGCGGGATGAGAGAACTCTCCGTCAACCGGATAGCGGACACGATCGCGCGTCTGTGCATCGAGGCGAATGAATATCTGCCGGACGATGTGCGGCGCGCCATCGATGTTTGTTATGACGCGGAGGACCACGACGGCGCGCGGGGGATCCTCGATACCATCCGTGAGAATTACCGGATCGCCGAAGCACAGCATATGCCGGTCTGTCAGGACACGGGTATGGCCTGTGTCTTTCTGGAGATCGGGCAGGACGTGCATCTGACGGACGGGGATCTGTCGGAGGCTGTGGATGCGGGCGTGCGGCGCGGCTATGCGGAAGGATATCTGCGCAAGTCCGTGGTCGGCGATCCGCTGCGGCGCGTGAATACCGGCGACAATACACCGGCGATGCTCTACAGCACGATCGTGCCGGGGGAACAGGTGCGGATCACCGTGGCCCCCAAAGGCTTCGGCAGCGAAAACATGAGCGCCGTGCGGATGCTCAAGCCCTCGCAGGGACTTGAAGGTGTGAAATCCTTTATTCTGGATACCGTGGCCGCGGCCGGACCCAATCCCTGTCCGCCCATGGTAGTCGGTATCGGGATCGGCGGCACCTTTGACAAGGCGGCGTATCTGGCCAAGAAGGCGCTGCTCCGTGAACTGGACAGCGCAAATCCGGATCCCTATTACGCGGAGCTGGAACAGGAACTGCTCACAAAGATCAACAGTCTGGGGATCGGCCCCCAGGGCTTCGGCGGCAGGACCACGGCGCTCGGCGTCAACATCGAGACGATGCCGACGCACATCGCGGGTCTGCCCTGCGCGGTGAACATCAGCTGTCATGTGACCCGTCACCGGACGGAGGTGCTGTAGGATGGCGAAACGGATCAGTCTGCCGCTCACCGAAGATGTGGCGATGAGTCTCAAAGCGGGAGATGAGGTCCTGCTCTCCGGCGTGGTCTACACCTCCCGGGACGCGGGGCACAAGCGGATGTGCGAGGCGCTGGAGCGCGGAGAGGCACTGCCGTTCGACCCGCAGGATGCCACGATCTATTATGTGGGGCCCGCACCGGCGCGTCCGGGCCGGATCATCGGCTCTGCCGGTCCCACCACCAGCGGACGGATGGATGCCTATGCGCCGCGGATGATGGAAGCGGGCGTCCGCGGGATGATCGGCAAGGGGGCGAGACTTCCCGAGGTCGTGGAAGCCATGAAGCGGCATCATGCCGTATATTTCGGCGCCGTCGGAGGCGCCGGGGCACTGCTCGCGGGTTGTGTGAAGGAGGCGGAACTCATCGCCTACGAGGATCTCGGGGCGGAGGCGCTGCGCAGGCTCGTTGTGGAGGATATGCCGCTCACCGTGGTGATCGACTGTCAGGGAACCAATCTGTATGAAGAAGGACCGAAACGGTATCTTGAAAAAAGGAAGTAAGAACGGAGGACAAACATGGCAAGTCAGGGAATGAACAGAGAAGACCTCATCGGCGCGCTGGCGGCGGCCATGGGTCAGGGCGGGTATTCCGCCACCAAGTACGAGGAGTCCCGGTACGATACCAGCACCGGCACACTGTACTGCCAGGGCTATATCATCAGCAAGACCTCGGTGGATGAAGCGCTGGAATTCTTCCGCAATTCCAAGAAGCGGAGCGACCGTATGGCGGAGACCGATCCCAATGCGCGCAACAGCTCCCTGTATTTTCAGGTGGCGATCGAAGCCATCCAGATGATGCAGAAGCAGGCGATCCTCAACGGCGGCAAGGTCATCGCGCCGACAAGCGACAACAAATAAGGAGTCCGCTATGTTCATTGATTGCGACGGCGTACAGCTCCATGTCGAACTGGAGAAGCCGGCGGATGCC
>JAEEGL015539145.1_pt1 | contig 17256 bp, 13 predicted proteins | sample 9134231 | NCBI WGS metagenome assembly JAEEGL01 (sample SAMN16246548, study PRJNA631951) | gut metagenome | biome: gut microbiome; feature: rumen; material: fiber-attached | host: Bos | place: Iran: Karaj | collected 2018-10
ACAAGATTTTTCCTTATTGCAAGATGTATCAACATTCTGTCAAAAGGATCCTTATGGTGTTTTTTTAATGGTAATTCCTTATAAGTAATAAAATCGTAAGAATCAGGATTTAATATTTCATAATCATAATTATTTGCAATATTCGGTAAATGAAGTGAATTGATTCCATTAAGCGAATATTTACCAATCTGCTCTTTTATAGCAACTTCCCAAAATGAAAGCGTACTGACATATATTTTATTTTCTCCTGCTTCCAGAATTTTTCTGACTTTTGAAGAAAGTTCATCAGTTTTTAGAATAGACCACAAAAAAGTATGAGTATCCATAAGAAAAATCTTTTAATTTTTTTCCCTGATGAGGCGAAGGCTTAGTGAGTTTTTCATTCCAGCGATTCTCTATAACAGGCTTTGTTGCTTTAAGGTTTTCAATATATTCAAAAAGTTTTTTTTCTTGTGGAGTAACAATATGCCCCTTTAATTTCAAAAGATTTTCTGGTACATAAAAAGGCTTTCCTGCCTGCAATTCATCAAGTTTATAAAAGACATTATAGTTTGACATTTGGATTAATTCTTTGAAAATTACATAGCGGTATTTGTCATCACGTTTTTCTGCTGAATATAGTTCATCAATTTCATAAACATAATAATCGTGAACTTCGCGGCGAACAATTGAAGAAAATTCAAAAATATCTTTTTTTTGAATTTTTACGACCGCTATTTTTTCTGAAAGTTCTTTGTAAACTTCCCACATGTCATTCAGAAAAATTGAGCCGTAAAGCGAAGCACAAGAATCAAAAAAATTGCGTAAGAAAGAAATTTTTTCTTCTGATAATTTTGAATCTGCATACATTCGTGCAATTGATTTTTCAGAAAGTGGTTTTGGATACGACATCCTTTGCTCCTAAAAATTTATTCAAAAAAACTTACGGCTGTTAAGGCGTATATATATTACCATCACCGTCTTTTAGTTCACCGCCTTCTGATAATTGTATTGTGCCCTCTACAGTTACTGTTCCTTTTACAATTACTGTGCCCTTTACAATAAGTGTACCCTTTACAGTAAGTTTTGCACCAGTGTCTATGATTAAGGTCGCACCAGTTTCGATTGTTAAAGTTTTTTCTTCGTCAATTTCTTTTTCGTCAGTAAGTGTTGCATCAGCATTTAGAATAGAAGCCGAATTTTCTTCTAAGTAGCCAAACGCTTCAGTAATTGTAGCTTTTGGCTGTGGGGCAACTACAATATCAAAGCTGTAAATAGGGGTTGAGCTTGTACCTTCATATACGTTAATTGTGACCTCGCCGATTTTTTTAGCCCAATAATACCCGACATTTGGCGTAAAATCTAAATCGTAGTAGTTTCTATAATCGCCACCTGTATGCCCCGTTGCCGTTCCGACAATTTCAACAATACCATAATCAGATGAAACAAAGTTTACATTCGTATTATACATCTTACCATCCTTTACTAAATGAAGTCCCTGCTGGGATCCAGGATAAATACCGGCAAAAATCAATTTTGTTTTTTCATCATTTAAAGTTCTGGCTTTGGTAAGATTTTCGCCTTCCATCAATTCTGCAATCACATGAAGTTTATGATCTTTCCAAGTAAAAGTTTCTGGTGGAATAAAACTATTTTCATCATAATAGTCATAACCAACGCAGTATTCTGGCCAATTAACACTATATGTATAGGCTGTGTTAAACCATGTCTGAGTATAAGAATTATTATAAGTCACAGAAGAATCATCAGACCAGAAAGCTTCTACATGCATAAATTCTTCGGTTTGAGTTCCATCTGTAATTGTGTACTTGATTCCCGGTACAAGAACATTTTGCGACGCATTTGTTCCTGTTTTAAGTTCCACAGTAGCGGCAGAATTGTTTTCTGGTATTGCATATACGGCTCCTGCTGTTCCCCATAAGGCATAAAGTGTTACATCCTGTCTATAGGTTTCTGGTTCCCAGCTTTTTATAACCTGGCCTGCATTTGCCTGTGTTGTCCAGCCTAAAAACGTCTTTGTTGAAGAAGTTACATTTTCTTTTGCCGGCAAAATTACTTTTGTGCTCGAGTTAAACTGCTTTACCGGAATAAAACCTGTAGCCCAGGCAATAAAATCTGCTGCAGTGCTGCCATCACCACTTCCGCCACTACCATCGCCACCAGTACTGGCACTGATGTCTTTATAGGTAATGGTATACTTTGTATTGATATTGTCGTAAGTTACAGCAGCAGTTGTTTCCATATATTGCATTATTTCTACGCATTCCATTTTTGAGCAAAAAGCAATAGTGCTGTCTGATGTTTCATAAAACGAAATCTTAAAATAATGATAGCCGCAAGCAAGGTCTGAAAGCGTAACAGATTTCTCATAATATTCCTGCATTCCCGGACCTTGCGAGCCCTGTGTAGCAGTTTCAAATGTGCCTGTTGTTTTTTCTTCTTCTGTACCAGAATTTTCCCATTCAAAAACCTTAAATGCATAGTCTTGTTTTATCTGGTCTGCTTTTACCTTTATGGTTAAGCTGCATGTCCCAGTTTTAGTATCAACACTAGCTTCCGAAAAATCTTCATCTGTAAAAACAAACTCCACGCCGTTTGAGCCGCTTGATGAAAGCTGTTTATTTACAGTCGTAGCAGCCAGAGCATTACCAGAAGCATCTTTTGCAGTTAAAGTAAAATCGTAAGTTCCAAAGCTGACACCAGGAAGTGAAACTGCAGTGCCCCCACTTCCTAATTCTGTAAGCAGCTTTCCATTTTCAAATTTTAGATTATCCTTGTTAAAAAGTGTCGTTGGGTTTCCCGGCAATGTTTTAGTTACCACCAGCTGATAATGATCTGGGGTAATCTGCGGCCGATACACACGAGAAGTAACAGCTTCTGTTTCAAATTTAACAGTAAAATAAACAGTGCAGTATCCCTGCGTTTCATCTTGAATTTCTGTGCCGGACGTAACTTGTTCAATCACAGGAACATCATTTTTGCAGGCAACAAAAAGCGTCAATAACCCACTGCATATCAATACAGAAAACATCAGTATAAGAGAAAGTTTTAATCTGTGAAAACTAAACCTTCGTGTGTTTTTCATTAATTGCTTCATGTATTCTGGAATTCCTTTATCTGACTGTAGGTAACATCAGATTTTGCAGCCACTACCAAAAGCTGATGATAGCCCACTGATAAATCGTTCATTGTAAACTGATACAAGTTACCTTCTCCCATAGTTCCTAGATCTACCCAGGTCGCATCAAGGAATACTGTAATTGATGCATCTTTGTAGGTGTCTTTTACTTTAAAGCTGATATTGCCAGAGTCTGAATTATATGTTATAGCCCCGTCAATAATGTCTTCTGTACTGTAGCTTGGTAAGGTTACAGTAAACCCAGCGTTAAGGGCAAGTTTTGCATAGAATTTAAAGCCTCCTGTTTCATCGGCTGGCACCTGGTTTGCTTCAATTTGTGTAACAGCATTTCCTGAACACTCCGTACTGCTATACCAGCCCTGAAAAGTGTATCCGGAAATTTCAACATTTTGTGGTAATGAAGTAGATGTATCATATACATGTTGTACAGCTGCACCAGTTATCTGGTTTGTAATTTCTTCTGTTCCATTGTAATAATAAATATTATAAGTTTTTGGTATAAAGACAGCAGTTACAGTTTGGTTAGCAATTGGGTTTGTGTCAGTCCAAGTGTTACTACTCCAGCCAAAAGTTTTTGAACCAGAAACTAATTCTTTAACATTTTGTCCTTGCCATTTTACAAACTCATAACCTGGTATATTAAAAGTATTGCTACTTGGAAGTGTTACTATCATACTAGAATTAAATGTTTGAGGTACAGAGTCTTCGCTAACCCATGAAAAGTTAAGGGCAGTTCCATCTTCTTTTTGTGCATTGTATGTAATTAAATACGGCGTGTTATCGCCAGAAAAAGTTACTGTATTTGTTGTTGTTAAACCTGGAGCAACGTGTACCCATTCGAGTCTTTGGTCGTAAACTGTTTCAACACCGTCTATATCTTTTTTAAAAATTAAATGTACAAAATAATTACCTGGTGCAAGTGATGTGTTGTTTATAATAATTTGTTTATCTGAATGTGATATTACAGTGTCTTTTGAATACCCGTCTGTGTAATAAAAATCACTTCCAACCAAAGTACATAAACCACCGTAAACGTTTGTCGGGTCACTTGTATATTTAATTGTTAAGTTTAGTCCACCAATAACGTCACCCCATATATCATCAATGTCTTCAATATTATCTGTAATATTTCTTTCTCGTAAAGAGATAGATACTGTATTATTATTTTCATCAATGGTCATATTTGTAACTTCGCCTATAAGGGCTACAAAACTTTTTTCTTGATACTGTACTTTTACAGTTACTTTAAAATCCCATGTAGCTTTTTGAAGATAAATTGAGTTTTCTATAAGGTTAGTATTAAAATTAGCAATCGTGTTAAATGTACTAGACATAAATGCATCACTATATGATGAATCTGAAGAAAGTTTTTTATATAGACTAAAAGTTTTGCTTAATTCACTACTGTCATAGGCGTTATAACTTGGTGCTGAACGCGAAATACTAGAAGGAATATTAAACCTTACCCACACATAGCCTGGCGGAAGTTCTTCTTTTACTTGATTTTCTTTTTCCACAAAAGAACAGGAAAGAATTACTACAAGTGAAGATAAAATTAATGTGCAAAAAATCTTTTTCATACAAACCTCTTATATGCAAAAATAATTTATTCTGTCAGGAAGCATTATAGCCTGTTATAGTAATATCAGTTGAACCATAGCCCGCTATCTCTCCAGATTCATCATATATGACCACCAGAATCTGATGTGTTCCATTTTTTTCTTGTGTAATACTTTCAGGTGAAATCGTTATAGACGTTGTACCTTGTGCATTAAAGCTGTTACCATCTAAAAACCAGGAATAAGAAAAATTTCCACTAAATAAATTTGATGGAATTGAAATAGTATATATATTATTATCTAATTTATCCTTTTCAAGCACGACTTGTTTCAGGTTATCTGGAAATTGAATAATAATTGAAACATCTATAGGTTTATCTGGAATTTCAGGATTTTCTGGTATTTCTGAATTTTCTTCCCAATATGCCAGAAGTTCTATTTTAAGCGGATTTTTAACAGTAAAAGATGTAAAGCTATAATAAAAGTAGCCTTCATAGTATTCAGAAAGATTATTACCAGGGTCAAAAACAACATTAGTATAATTCGATTGAATCAGCCAGCAGGAAAAATATCTATTACCGGATGCACTCTTCAGTTTTGGAAGACTATCTTTAGTTACAGTTTTACCAATTTTTATTTTTTGAATATCGGGAGCTGTTACAGACGCATCATCTGTATTAAAAACGATTGTTGCATAAGTTTCCTCAATTAAATTGTCTCCCATTTCCACTCCAAAATTCCAGTTTAAAGAACATGAAGCCAGAGCAAAACAAACAAAAGAGAAAAATACTGATGAACAAAATCGTATTTTTTTCAAAAAAAAATCTCCAATATATCCATATTTATTTTATCGCCAAAATATCAAAACCGCAAGCCCAAAAGCGTAAAAAACTTACAATATCCCAGCGGAAGGGTTCTGTCAAAAATATGGTCATATTCAAACCCCAGCTCAAGATTCATAAATTTAAAAGGATTGTAAACAAGCGATATAGCTCCATCTACAGCAGGCTGTAAAAATAAAGAACCATTTCTTTTATCAGTTTGATACTTTATTGTTTTATAAATACTAGATAAACCACCGCCCGCACGAAGTCCTAAATATAATTTGTCCTTATAAAGCGAAAATTGTGTAACATAGTTAATTTGCATTAAAGTGAAAATTGAAAGTTCTAGATCGTAAACATCTTCCTGTTTATCTGAAAACTGAACATGTGAAAATTCAAACTCTAATCCCATAAGAGTTTTTTTTAATTTAACAGGTAAATAATTGATTCTGCCTTCAAAATCGAAAGGTCCTAAAAGCTCTGTTGTAGAATAACCTGTATATTCTGCAACGTATAAGGGTTTTTGCAAAAAATTTAATCCAGCTTGAAGTGTAAAATTTGCAGGTTTTCTTTCCCGAACGTTTTTTCGATTCGCCACTGCTTTTTGTTCTTTCTCAAGCCGTTTTTCTTCTGCTTTCTTTTCTGCTTCAATTCGTTTTTCTTCTGCTTTCTTTTCTTTGGCTTCAATTTTAGCAGCTTTTTTTGCTTCTGCGGCCTGACGTTTTTCTTCTGCCTTCTTTTCTTTTATTGCAAGCCGTTCTGCTTCAAGCCGCTCTGCTTCTTCTTTCGCAAGCCGTTCTGCTTCAAGCCGTTCTGCTTCTTCTTTTGCAAGCCGCTCTGCTTCAAGGCGCTCTGCTTCTTCTTTTGCAAGCCGTTCCGCTTCAAGGCGCTCTGCTTCTTCTTTTGCAAGCCGTTCTGCCTCAAGCCGTTCTGCTTCTTCTTTTGCAAGCCGTTCTGTCTCAAGCCGTTCTGCTTCTTCTTTTGCAAGCCGCTCTGTCTCAAGCCGTTCTGCTTCTATTTTTTCTTTAGAGATTTCTAAAGAATCAGAAAGTCCGCCAGGATTTGTAACTATAATTTTCCATTCATCAGAAATGGTATTCTGTTTAGGAAATTCAAGTACCACTGTTCCATTTTCTTTTTCAATTTTTTGAACAACACCATAAACTGATTCTTTTGTTTCTGGATTAGTCAGGGTGACAGAAGCTTTTTCACTTATATTTTCTGCCTGAAGTTTTATTTCTATCGTTTCATTTTTTTCTGTAATTAATTCTGATAAAGAATTATTATCTCTAATTTTTGGTTCAACTGCTTTTAATATTTCAAAGTCAATCCAGTTTGTCTTATCAGATTCTCTGCCCAAAAAATCAAAAGCAAAAATACGGTACTGATACTTCCCGCTTGGCATAGAAAAAATTACATAGTTTTTTTCAGTCTGAAATTTTTTTACAACTTTTTTATTTTGAAAATCCCTTATTTCGATTTTGTATTCATATACATTAGGATCATAAACCCATTCAAGTTTCTGTTCAAATTTATTCTGTTCCTCTGAAAAAGTATAAACAGATAAAAACAGAAGAGTAATAAATAAAACTGTCTTTTTGAAAAAACAAATTTTATTCTCCATATTGCTCCTCTGTTTCTTTTGGTTTTATCTGTCCTGGTACAGGTATATGTATTGCGAATACATTACGTCCTGTCAATCCATTTTGTTCAAGGTAACCGTCTTTTGCAAAACAAAGAGCAGTTACATTCCATTCAAACAAACCGTTATCAAGCATTGATAAATCAGTAAAAGTGATTTTTCGGTTTCGTTGTTTTTTTTCATACAGGAGTTTTCGTTTACCGTCACTAGTTATTCTATATAAGTCAAATACATAATCTGTTGCACCATTTACAGCAGCCCACTCAAAAACAATATTTCTGTTTTTGCGTAAATAATCCGGAGTTATCTCATATCGGTCTGAAGGAGTTACAAGAACAGGTTTTGCCAGTTGAGAAATTTTTCCAACAGTAAACTTTTTAGATTGAATCTGACCATCTGTGATATATGACCATTCATAATTACCTTCAGCTAGCCTGGAAATTTCTATTCCGGATTTTGCATTATCAACCTGTTTTATAGTTTTTGCATATCCATTTTTTTCTATTTTTTTCAGGATAAAAATATTCTTTGATTCACTTTCCTCATCTTTCCAGATAAACTGTGTATTTTTTCGTATTGCAGTTAAGCCCTCAATTATTACACCTTCTGCCGGATGCAGCAAAACTGGATTCTTTCTGTTCCGCATACTGAAAATTCTTTCAGCTTTCAAACTGATTCTTTCTGACGAAACGGGTGTTTCTTCTGACACCGCTTGAACAGAAAAACTGTAAACTACATTTTCACTTTCAACAGGTTTAGGCAACTCGACGGAAAGGGAATTTTCTTTTACAGAATTAAAAGAAACCAGTGGTTTATCATCTTTATATTTATATATTTTAAATTTATAGTAATCAGCATCAGGAACTGCTTTCCATCTGAAAAGAACAGAGGAATCATTTTTTACAACAAGAATTTTTTCTGATTCCGGATAAATCAACTGAGGTGAATCAAGCTGTTTTGTAACAATAAAGCTACGTTTTTCTGTTTGATTTCCATTTGCATCCCTTATACGCCAGAAATATTTTCCTTCAGGTATATCGTTTATTCTGGTAGAATTTTCTGTAAGATTTTTTTGAAAAATCAGTGAGTTAAATTTTTCATCTGAAGAAATCTGAAGGCTGACTTCAGAATTACTTTTCCAGTGAAAATCAAAAAGCGGTAATTCATTTATATCAATTGTATAATTTTCAACTGGATAGATTAAACGGATATCATTATCACTTCTTAGCATTAATGTAAAATTTGAATTTTTAGAAACAGATTTTTCTATATCAGAAGCTGATGTTCTTTCAATTTTCCAGTAATATTTTTTATATTCTTTAAATGCCTGAAGTTTCATTGCATAACTGGTATTTGAAGTTTCTTCTTTAACAATACAGTTTTCAAAATCAGGATTATCTGCCAGAAGAAAAGTATATTGTGCATTTTTCACCTGACTTTTCCAGTTAAATACAATATCTGCAACTGATGTTTCAGAATAAACTATAGAATCATCTGCGGGAACATATAACGCAGGTGGTTCTGCTTTATCAAGTTTTGTTACAGTAAAGTTTCTGGTTTCAGAAATATCTTCTTTAGAATTTTCCTTTACAGAATAAAATGGTGTTATCCGCCAGAAATACTTTCCCTTTTCCAGAGCAGTTATTTTTGTATTACCTAGCGTTTCAGTTTTTTCAACAATTATATTTTTAAACTCTTTATCAAGAGCAACTTCCACCTTGTATGATGTCGCCCACTCACTGGTAGTCCAGGATAAATTTACAGAAGGCATTAAATCAACATAAGAATATTCGGTTTCGTCTTTTGGAGACAAAAGTTGAGTTTTTTCAATATTAGCAACAGTTATTTTTCCAGTTTCAGAAAGCTGATTATTACTTGAATTATCATCACTAAAATTTTCAGTCTTGTCTTTTGCTTCTACATTATATAAACGCCAGTAAACGTTTCTGTCTTTAACTTTAACATCGACCTTTCCGCTTCCCTTTTTCTTCTGTGTATTTTCTATTACAGAAAAATCTTTAAAATATGATGTTTCAAAAATAATGTCTTCATTTTCATGTTCATTCGAAACCTTATATTCTACAGGAATATCAATTTCTTTTCCGCTGGTATTTAATACTCTGTAATTTTTTGGAATTGAGTTTACATTAAGTTCTTTTGTTTTAAAATCACCAGAAGAAGAAACTGATGCAATCTCCCCGGAATTTATCGAAATTGAATTTCCTGCTGCATTAAATAATTCTGCACTTCCGTTTTCAACAGAAATCTCTCCATCACCTTTTGTTGTATTTGCATTAAGCGTAGAACCAGATTCAAGTTTAATTTTAGAACCATTATCCAGTTGTAATGTTAAGCCTGAACTGTCTTCTGTTGTTTTAATTGTTACGTTTCCATTTCCAGAAAGAACAGCAGAAATACCTGCTGCACTTTCAAAAATACGTATCATTGTATTTTCATATATTTCCAGCTGGCTGCCATCATTTACCTGTATAACAGCCTGAGACAAATCAGAAGTACGGATTGTATCAGAATTATAAAGCGGTGTATTATTCTGTACACGTTCCCAAACAACGCGGTCTGTAAATTTTCTTTGAGCGGTTCTGTGTCGAAAAAGAATTTTTGCAATCGGCTTTTGATCTTCGCGAACTGTATATCTGTTCAGGTCTTTCCAGAAAAAGAAAAGACTAAGTACACAAACTGCAAGACAAAAGAAAATTACAAAAAAATCACTTGCCCTTAATCTTATACTTCTTCTCTTCTTCATTTACATTTACCTTAGATAAATCTGGTTCAGGTATATTAAGAAGCTGTCGAACTTCTTTCAAAGTTTTTGGCCCGTTTTGTCCATTAAGATTAACAACTGCAAACATACGAACATCTTTTTCTTTTCCCTTTACAGAAATTGCAGGCATCTCTTCAACAACTACATATTCTTTAATCAGTTTCCAGGTATCCTCTGTAATTAAGATATCAGTACCAAGCGGTTTATTTAATGATTCAGTTCTTGAAGCCGTATTTACAGCATCACCAATAACTGTATATTCCATACGTTCAACAGAACCAATCTGTCCTGCAATTAAAGGACCTGTATTTATTCCGCAGCCAATCTTAATAATCGGATTCTTTACATCTCCCCGTCCCTGATTAAATTTAATCAGTTCCTGACGCATCATCAAAGCTGCCTTTACACAATTTAATGCATCGTCTTTTGAACTTCCTGTAGAAACCGGAGCACCCCAGACTGCCATAACAGCATCTCCGATGTATTTATCAACAACACCTCCAGTTTTATTTACACATTCAACCATGCGGGTCATATAATCATTCAAAAAGCCGACAACTTCAAATGGCTCAAGTTTTTCAGAAATTGCAGTAAATGACCGGATATCGGAAAAGAAAACCGTTGCAACTTTTGTTTCTCCACCTAAAGCAAGTTCCCCGCGCATTGCTTTTTCCGCAATAGCTTTGTTTGTAAATTTACCGAATGCCGTTTTTAAATTTTCACGTTCTGCAAGACCTTTTCCCATTTCAACGAAGTTCTTTGTCAAGTTTCCAATTTCATCCTTTGAACGAGGATGCAGCTTTACATTAAAGTTTCCCTGCATAATATCTTCTGCTGCAGAAGCCAGAGCTTTTACCGGCTGACTGATAGATTTACTGAAAAGAAAAACAATTATAATTGCAATTGCCAGAACTGAACAAAGCAGATATAAATTTCGTCTTGTTGTTGCATTAACCCCTTCGTATACAATACTGCTTTTAACCGTTGTGATAACACCGCAGTTTCCCGGATTTATTTTTTTATAGGCACCAAAATATTCATCTCCAGAATTATCAATATATAAAAGCTGACGATTACTTTCAGAAGAAGAAATCATCTGTTCAACAATTTTAATTTCCAGAAGATTTTTTCCCTGAAGCACTAGATCATAATCAGGGTGAACCAAAACATCGCCATCTTTATTTACAATAAAAGTTGTATTAACATTACCTGAAGAAATTCCTTTAGAAATTTTTTCGGATGAAAAAACAAACATAAAACAGGTATCATTTTCATAACCTGTTAATGGATGAAAAATTGAAATCATTTCTTTACGAAAAACAGGAGAAATATTATAAACCTGAACTTCTCCATTTTCTGCATTTGCAATTTCTGTTTCACTTTGCGACAAATAATTTGTAACAAGTTTTTCATCAATTTCATTTTCAATAAAAAATTTTTTATTTACAAAAATATGCTGACTTTCTGGAAGTGCAACAAATGCAACATCTGGGTTTGCATCAAAGAACATTAGAGCTGTCTGTTTTTTTTCATACTCATCATTTGTTGAATTTTCTGCCATGCTTAAAAACAACTTGACGGAATTTACATATTGTCCGAGTAAATTTTCTGCACTGTCAGCTGAACGCTCATTAAGCGTAAGATTGTTATCCTCTGCATTTATTCTGACATCCTTTGTTACGAAATATGATACAAGCAGAGTTATCAGACCTAAAGAAATTATTACAAGTGTTGAAATAATGCCTATCAGTTTTCCACCAATTGTATACTTTGTTTTTTTAGACTGACTTAAATATTTTTCATAATCATCATCTTCATCAGAATAACTTTCAGCTTCTTTATCATTTAATGGCTTTACTACAGGAGCCTGTTTTGTATCTATTCTCTTATCAGCAGCTGATATATTACTTTTGTTATTTACAGGCTTTTCAATTTTGCTATGAGTTTCTGTTATAACAAGCGGCTTTATTTCAGTGACTGTTGCATCTTTCGATTTATTATCAGAACCAGTAACTGTAGAAAAATTTCCATAATTTAATACATCATCAGTTTTACTTACCTCTGGAAATTCTCTGTAGACAGGAATTGTTTTTATAACGGTTTTGCCAAATGCTTTAACCACTAATTCTTCTTTATCGTAAAAAAATTCCAGCTGAGTTTTTTTGTTATTGAATTTTTCATCAGAGGAAAGGACACAGATTTTTTCAACATACATATTTTTTCTGCCGCTTTCCAGAGTAGCCATCAAAAGAGAAATCTGATTCTTACAGTTTTCACCAATGGAAATTTCGTATTTTTTTGTTCCTGTAAAATTACTTTTAGCAAGAGGAACAAATTTTCCATCAGCCAGTTTAATTCCAAAATATGACTTTATCACAAGTCATATTATCGGTCATTTTGTTGAAAAACTCTACTGATAAAACTATCAAAATATTGAATTTTTCTGACTATTATCCGATAATTATAAAATAAATGTTTCTAAAAAAATAATTAAAAGGTGTTAGTTTATATGTCGGTACCAGAATTATTTGGAAGTCTTGTTTTTAATGAAGCTGTAATGCAGGAACGCCTGCCGGGTGAAATTTACAAATCACTTCGAAAAACAATGGAAGAAGGAAAACCTCTAGATCTTACTGTAGCAAACTCTGTTGCAACAGCCATGAAAAACTGGGCAATAGAAAAGGGAGCTACACATTTTACCCACTGGTTCCAGCCAATGACAGGAACAACAGCTGAAAAACATGACAGTTTTATAACACCTGCCGGACACGGTCATGTAATAATGGATTTTTCTGGAAAAAACTTAATCAAAGGCGAAGGTGATGGCTCCAGTTTTCCTTCTGGTGGCTTACGTGCAACCGCAGAAGCCCGGGGATACACCACATGGGATCCGACAAGCTATGCTTTTATAAAAGACGGCTCACTTTGCATTCCTACAGCTTTCTGCTCTTATTCTGGAGAAGCCCTGGATAAAAAAACACCACTTTTACGATCAATGGAAGCTTTAGACAAACAAGCCTGCCGTGTCCTTACTCTTTTTGGAAAAAAAGTTAAACGGGTTGTTTCATCTGTTGGAGCAGAACAGGAATATTTTTTAATTGATAAAGAACTTTACGAACAAAGACTGGATTTAATTAATTGTAACAGAACTCTTTTTGGTGCAAAGCCACCAAAAGGTCAGGAAATGGAAGATCACTACTTTGGTGCAATAAAACCAAGAGTAAATGCTTTCATGAAAGAACTTGATGAAGAACTGTGGAAACTCGGGATTGTCAGTAAAACCAAGCACAATGAAGCCGCTCCCTGTCAGCACGAAATGGCACCTCTGTTTACAACCACAAATCTTGCCACAGATCAGAATCAGCTTACCATGGAAATGATGAAAAAAGTTGCCATAAAACATGGGTTTGTCTGTCTTTTGCATGAAAAACCTTTTGCGCGGGTAAATGGCTCCGGAAAGCATGACAACTGGTCTTTAGCAACCGATACTGGCGAAAATCTTCTGGAACCTGGAAACACACCTGAAGATAATGCCCAGTTCTTGCTTTTTCTCACATCCGTTATAAAAGCAGTTGATGAGTATCAGGATTTACTGAGGGTTTCTGTAGCATACGCAGGAAATGACCATCGATTAGGCGGAGACGAAGCACCTCCTGCAATCATCTCTATATTTTTAGGGGATGAACTTACTGCAATTCTTGATTCTCTTGTTTCTGGAAAAGCTTACGACAAAAAAGCTAAAGAAACAATGAAGCTGGGGGTAGATGTACTACCAGCTTTTCCAAAAGACAATACAGACAGAAACAGAACTTCTCCATTCGCCTTCACTGGAAACAAATTTGAATTCCGTTCTCCAGGAGCGTCAATGTCTATTGCCTGCCCTAACATTATGCTCAATACAATTGTCGCTGAAGAATTAAAGCAGGCTGCTGATAAACTTGAAGGAGCAAAAGATTTTACAAAGGCTCTAAATGAATACATCAAAAAAACTATAAAAGAACACAAACGAATTATTTTTAACGGAGACGGATATACAAAAGAGTGGATTCAGGAAGCTGCAAAACGCGGTTTATTAAATCTGACAAATACAACAGAATCCCTGCCATATTTTCTGGAACAAAAAAACATAACTCTGTTTGAAACCCATCACGTTCATACAAAAGCCGAGATGATTGCACGCTATGACATTCAGACAGAAGAATACTGCAAAACATTGAACATCGAAGCCCGTACAATGCTCAGCATGGTAAATCGTCAGATATTGCCTGCAATTTTTAAATATACTAAAGAAATCGCATCCTGTGCACAGGAAGTAATAAATCTTATTCCAGAAACTGACTGCGGAAACGCACAGAAAGAACTGGTGGCAAAACTCTGCATTCTGGCAAATACAATAACAGACAAAAAAAATGCTCTTGAACAAACTAACGAAAAAGCAAACAGTTTCAAAGATAAAACCAAAAGTGCTGCTTATTACGCAAAAGCTGTAATTCCAGTGATGAATGATTTACGAACAGTATGTGACAGTGCGGAACTTTTAGTTTCAAAAGAATACTGGCCGTTTCCTACATATGCAGATATTTTTTCAAAATAGGACTTATTGATTTTCCTTCAGTATTTTTTCGATTAATGAAATTGTATCTGTAGATGCAGATGCAGTATGTATTAAACTTGATGAAATTTTCTTTTGAATACAGTTTTCGACTTCACGAATTTCATATTCAAAGCCATTGATATCAAATGGCAATTCTATATTTTTACAGGTTCCGTCATACTTTATGATACGAAACGACTGAGCCTGCTGGAAATCATCAAGTAAAATTAATCCCAGAGATCCCTGTATCAAAGCTTTTTTTCCTAAATCAATTCCAATAGAAGTTATAGCAGCAGCTATTGTTCCGTTTTTATACTTAAATATTATGGAAGAATAATCATCAGTTGCAAATTCGTTTTTATGAACTGATGCTGTATAGCTTTCTGGATTTTCACCCAAAAGATACCTTAAAAAACCAAGTGTATAAATTCCAATATCCCACAGAGCACCTCCACCAAGTTCAGAAGCAAATTTTCTGTAACGCCGTTCTGGACTTAATGAAAAACCGTAATCAACACGGACAAACTGCAATTTTCCAATGACTCCATCTGCAATTATTTTTTTTATCTGCCGGAGTGCCGGAATCAGCGAAATCCAGAAACCTTCCATCAGAAACAGTCCTTTTTCTTCTGCTTTTTCGTACATCAGTTCAGAATTTTTTTTAGAAAGCGTAAGAGGTTTTTCACAAAGCACATGTTTATTATAATTTAAACACATCATAACATTTTCAAAATGCAGATTATTAAGTGTAGCAATATAAACTACCTGAACATCAGAATCTTTTGCAAGTTCTTCATAAGAAGCATAATAATGTGGGATGGAAAATTCTTTTGCAAAAGTTTCTGCACCCGACAATTTTCTTGAAGCAACAGCAACAAGTTTATGCCCTTCACCTTTCATCTGATTAATTGTTTGAGCGAATTTTCTTGCAATTCGTCCTGTAGCGATTATTCCCCAGTTCATTACAGTTTGTTCCTTCCGTCTGCAACCCATTCCTTATCGGTCTCTTCTGCAAAATAATAGTCTTTCATATCATCAAGCTGCTGTACAATTGCTTTTGCTGCATAAAAAGATTTTTGTACGGTTTGTTTTGACTGCAAGGGCGCATGCCTTTTTCTGTTTCCGGTTTTAGCCTGAGTGCCAGAATAATTACCTCCTGCAATTGAATTACAATTGCTATACAAATATAACAATTTATTTTTTTTTACCGTCAAGTATTTTTTTAAACATTTATTTTTTGTTAAGCAAAAAAATAAATAATCGCTTCCGACGTCGCTTTTATTACTCACACGGATTCGCATTAATTTTAATACAAAATATGGTGGCTCTTCTAGTGCAGTTAGATTAATTGTTGATGAAGGAACAGTTTTTAACAAAAATACAAATATGCCTTTTGTGTTTTTTCAGAGAGTCGGAAATATTGTAAATACCAATAATATCAATGTAATTTCTCAAAATTTGGTGCTATAATAGGTTTTGCTACATCTTCAGCAACTGAGATTGGAAGTAGAATGGTCTCTGGACAAAGTTTCAGTGACGCAGTAAAAAATACATTTACTGATAAAACTTCATTAGCAATTTTTGGAACGTAAACATTAATTGGTGCTGCTACATCAGGCGTATCTGGATTAGCTGTTAATGCAACTGCTAAATCAGTAAGTACAGCTGCATCTTTGGGCTTAAAATCTAGCGTTCAGGCAGTTGGTGAAATTGCAGCAAAGACTGTTGCAATCAATAGTGTTGCTGGCGCTGTTGATGCAGGTGCCAAAGATATTGTTGCTTATACTATAAAAGGAGAATCAGAATCTTTTGGTGAATTAGCCGCAACAATGGGGAAAGGTGCCTTGTCAGCAGCATTATTTAGTGGTGTGACACAGGGTGTAATTGCTTCAGGAACAACAACTACTGGACAAGTTGGCAATGTTTTTACAGGAACAATGAAAGAGTTTAATATCAATCTGCCAAAATCTGCAGGTGCGATGGGTGTTTTGGGAGAATCTGTACTACCAACCGCCGTGGATTTAGGAAAAGAAGCGAGAAGAGTTCAAAAATCAACGGATCAGAACTAATGAATAAGAATAACAACATATATATATTAATAATTTTTATTATTGTTGGAATAATTGGTTTTTTATTATCATATTTCTTAAATGAAATTGATTTTTTTATAAAACATGAAAATATAACATTTGTTTTGATTTGTTTGATTTGTGTTTTTATTTATGCAATTATTCTGTTTTTTTTAATCAGAAAAAATAAGTAACTAAACCCCGTATTTTTCTAAGAAAACTGCTCAAGTCGCTGCCGCAGGCCCGGTACTCCGCCCTCTAAGCCTGCAAACCTAAACAAAATGTACGGTATGAGCAGCAAATCGTGTGAATAAAGCGACATTTGTATTTCCCTGGCAGAAAATACAAAAGTTTAAGAAAACGGTTGCAAAAAATCGAAAATGTATGTAGTTTAAAAATATAGGAGGTGCATATATGCCTATAGCAGTATTACTGAAAAAACTGAAAGCAATAGACGAATCCTATTACGAACTCATAAGCGACTTTCTCGATTTTGTACAGTTCCGGCAGAATGAAGAAATGAATGGACTTGATAAGGCAATCCTTGAAGAAAAAAAAGGAGAAGTGGAACATTTTAAAAGTTTTGAAGAATTTAAGGCGGCAATGGCATAGTGAAATACGAATTAAGCATTACCCGGTCATTCAAA
>JAEEGL015734847.1_pt1 | contig 17256 bp, 15 predicted proteins | sample 9134231 | NCBI WGS metagenome assembly JAEEGL01 (sample SAMN16246548, study PRJNA631951) | gut metagenome | biome: gut microbiome; feature: rumen; material: fiber-attached | host: Bos | place: Iran: Karaj | collected 2018-10
CAGGTATAGAAACACTCCGGGCAGACGCAGCCGCTCTCCACGCCCTGCTCCCGCTGGACCATATAGGTGCCGCACACCTTGCAGCTGCAGCGCATGCCCATCGCCTCTTTTCGTATCTTTTGTAAATTCAGTATAGCACACCCTTCCCCCAAGCACAAGGAGCATGATATACTGCTTCTATGAAACATAAGCTTTTTATCATTCTGGCCCTGGCGGCCTGCATCTTACTGGCTGCATGCTTTGCAGTCGGTTGGGCAAAAAATAAAACGAAGCAGGCGGAGCGCGCAGTTCCCGAAGAGATGATGGCGGCGCTGCGGCGAGCCGATTCGTCGAAGAGCAGGAATCGATACTTGGACAATTCCGATTATCTATTTTGGGAGAACTATCTCATCAAGAACACCACCGGAGAGTTGCAATGTGTTTCCTTGTATGGGGATGAAACGCCGTATACCTTGATCTCCCAGGAAGATCTGCGCGAGCAGATCCCCAGGGAACAACGGAAAGACTTCTATCGTTCCGGCTATATTGATAACTTTTACTTCTGTAACGGCGTGCTGTTTATATCCTGGGGGTATTTCGACAAGGATTATAATGACGATCAGCCGAGCAACACCGCGCTGTTCAGCATGGATCTACAAACGATGGAAACGCGGCTTCTTTGCACCGTTCCTAAATGCTACGTCTGGGGCGTAGAAGGCGATTCGTTCTATTATCTAGAGCAAAGTCAATTGATGTCAGAGAAAGACCACAAGCCATTGCATGTTCGAAATCTTCGAACGGATGAAGACGTTCGGGTGTGCGTTGAGGTCACGGATTTCGGGATTGTCGATGGGCAATTGCGCTATGTCTCCCGCCAGGACGGTGCTTATCACGTATTTACATATGACCACCAAAGCGGCAATTCGATGCTGCTGGGCGTGATTCCGGACGTCTTTGGAGAAAACTGTCGGTTTCAGTTTACGGCGGACCGGGTGTTTATGGAACGCTCCGGCCTGGATGCCTTCAACATGCATTATCCTTCCGCAACAGCGAAACAGCTGGTCGTTTTCTATTTGGCCGATGGCCACTCGGATACATTCCCTCTCCCCAGTGAAATACAGCGTCTCGTGATCTGCGAACGCTTCGCTTATGCGGTGTTGTACAATACAGCGCAGTACGGTGGCTCGTCGCTCACCTCCGGGATTTATCGTATCGATCTATCCACCGGAGATGCGCAAAAGATACCACATGATCTTACAGCAGTCACCGACATATGGGACGATGACGATGATGCTGTGTTTATCACGCATTATGATCTCCATGGCAGTGGCGGATACAAAGCTCAAGGCGTATTATACAGATATGACTGTGCCAATTCGCAGGAGCAATTGCTTTACTGGCTGGACGCTGAGGGAACACCGTTCAAACGGCCTGCACCATAAACTGAAAACGAGCAGATCTTTTTTGGGGAAGCCTGTCATTCAGCTTTTCGTATCTTTTGTAAATTCAGTATAGCACACCCTTCCCCCGAACACAAGGAACATGGTATACTGCTTTCATGAAACGTATGCTCATACTCCTGCTGGCGGTGGCGTGCCTCTGTATCGGCGCCACAGCCCTGGCGGAGGAAAAGGAAAGAGAGACGGTGACCCTGGGCACCAAGGGCCAGCTGGTGGTCCGCATCCAGCAGCGGCTTATGGACCTGGGGTATTATACCTATAAGCCTACGGGGAGCTACCAGGCGGTGACCCGGCGGGCGGCAATGGCTTATGAGCGAGCCGCCAACGTCCGGCAGGACGGCCGACTGACCCCGGAAGAGCAGGACGGGCTCTTTTCAACGGGGGCGACCCGAGCCCCCTATGTGGCGAACGTGCCCCTGAGCTTCACGGCCCAGACCGCTTCATTTGTGACCACAGGGGAGCTGTGGGACTGGTCCGAAATAAAAACGCAGCTGACGGAAGGGGAGGCCTATACCGTTTCCAACTGCGCCACCGGAGAGAGCTGTCAGCTGGTCTTTCAGGGCGGCGAGAACCATGCCCATATGATCCCGGCAACGCAGTATACCAACGGGCAGATGCTGAAAAAATGGATGGGGGAGAGCAACAGTTACTACAAGATCGCCGTGACGGTGCAGATCGAGGACAAGCGGATCGCCGCTTCCCTGCAGTATGACAACACCACCGCCCATGTGTACTTCCAGGGCAGCACCTCTCACGTGCTGAACATGGCTGACGTGGAACACGATAGGCTGGTCCAGCGGGCGGCGGGACGATAGCTACCGGGGACGGCCGACTAAAATGTGCAGATGTATCGTGACTTCTGTAAGAGCAGCCATATGCAGCTGCTCTTTTTCTATGCCCTGGGTCAGCGGCGTCATAACGACCAGGTCCGCCGCCTGCGCCGGGGTCAGGGGATAGGCGTCGCGGATCTCTCGGATTTCCAGAAGATGAAACTTTTCCCCGAACAGCTGCACCACCCGCTGGTTGCTGTAGGCTTCCCGGCGCAGCTGGCCCTTTGCCAGGGAACGGACTTCGCATAGATACTGTTCCCCGGGAACGACCTTGATGACCACGCCGTCGGGCATAAGGACCCGGGCGAACTCCGGGTAGTTGGCGGGGGAGAGGATGTTCAGCACGGCGGCCATGGTGCCCGTTTCCAGGGGCAGGCGGCTCAGGTCTCCCACCGCCCACAGCCAGCCGCCGCCGCCCCGGGCCGCCCGCTGGACGCCGGGCCGAGAGAGGTCGAGACCGACGCAGGGCCGCGCCAAGGGGTCGGGACAGACGGCTTTCAGAAAGCTGCCCTCGCCGCAGCCCGCGTCCAATAGAGGACCCGTCGGGGCATATTTGTTTAGCAGGGCTTTCATATCATCGATCAGCTCCCCGTAGAACCCTCCGGCGATGAACCGGCTCCGGCTGTCGAAAAGGGCGTCGTCATAGGCCCCCGCCTTGGCGGCGGGACAGAAGTCCACATATCCCTTCTTGGACAGGGCGAAGTCGTGGCCCCTTTCGCAGCGCAGGGAGGTCTCCCCGGCCGTCAGTTGGCCGTGGCACAGGGGGCAGCGGAACAGGGCCGCGTGTTGGAGGATGGGTATCATTCGTTCATGCATGGATACAGTATACAATAGAAGCGCCCCAAAATCTACCGGCGCCTTGACAAAATCGGGCGGTCCCGGCCATAATAGGTGCATGATGCCCCAGTATGTCAATTACATTCTTTCCAAACTCCGGCAGGCAGGCTACCAGGCCTATGCCGTGGGCGGCTGCGTCCGGGACCTGCTCCGGGGCGAGATCCCCCACGACTGGGACGTGTGCACCTCCGCTCTACCGGATGAGATCGAGCAGGTCTTTTTCGACCTGCCCCGGATAGACACGGGCAAAAAACACGGCACCATCGCCGTCATCCTGGAGCATCAGCCGGTGGAGATCACCACATTTCGGGCGGACGGAGTCTATCTCGACCACCGGCACCCAGCGGCGGTGACCTTCCTCCCCGACCTCAGGGGCGATTTAGCTCGTCGGGACTTCACCGTCAACGCCATGGCCCTGGATGAGCAGGAACAGCCCATCGACCTGTTCGGCGGCCGGGAGGACCTGCAACACCATATCATCCGCACCGTGGGAGACCCGGCGGCGCGCTTTCGGGAGGACGGCCTGCGCATCCTCCGGGGGCTTCGGTTTGCCTCCCGGCTGGACTTTGAAATAGAGCCCAAGACCGCCTGGGCTATGATCGAGGAACGGGAGCTGCTAAACAGCATCAGTGCCGAGCGCATTTTCACCGAGCTGAAGGGCATCCTGGTGGGCCAAGCCGCGGGTCGGGTCCTGCGGGCTTTCGCCCCCGTCCTGTTCACCATATTGCCCGAATTGGCCCCCATGGCTGGCTTCGAGCAGCACAGCCCCTATCATGACAGCGACGTATGGGAGCACACCCTGCGGGCCTTGGAAGCGAGCCCCAGGGATGTGGTCTTTCGTTTAGCCCTGATCTTCCACGACTGCGGCAAGCCCGCCTGCTTCTTCCGGGACGAAAATGGCCGGGGCCACTTCTATGGCCACCCCCAGAAAAGCCGGGAGCTTGCGGAGGGGGGCCTTCGACGGCTGAAATGCGACAGCGTCACCATGGAGCGAGCGCTGTACCTCATCGAGAAGCACGATACCTGGCTGCCGGAGACGGAGAAGAACATGCGCCGCCTGGTCATGCAGGCTGGGGAAGCGCGGCTTAGAGACCTGCTGACGGTCCAGCGCTGCGATGCCATGGCCCATTCTCCCTATGGTCGGGACCCGGCGCTGCGGAATATCGAGAAGTGGGAGCAGCTTTTGGGAACCGTGCTGCAGGACACGCCCTGCCTTTCTCTACAATCCTTGGCCGTCTCCGGCGACGATCTCCTTTCCCTGGGCATGGCCCCCGGCCCCCGGATGGGCCGGATGCTGAACCAAATACTGGAGCTGGTGGCGGACGGCGATCTCCCCAATGAGAAACCTGCCCTGCTGGCCTATGCAAAAAACCACATCTGACATCATGCAACATTTTTGCGCCTCCCGCCGTCTAATCAGTAGATGATCATCCAAAGCAGAAAGGAGCGCGTATGAGCAGCCACGAAAACGACGCCTGGTTCTCCCGCGAGATAGAGAAGCTGGGGCCGACCATGTTTCGCGTCGCCTTTGCCATTTTGCGCAACCGGACCGATTGTGAGGACGCCGCCCAAAACGCGGTGCTGAAGGCGTACCGTAGCCTCGATACCCTGAAAAAGCGCAGCTATTTCAAAACATGGCTCATCAGCATTCTGAAGAACGAATGCTTCGACATGCTCAGACGCCGCCGGTCCATCCTGAACGTGGACGAGCAGGGGGATTTGAGCTACGAGATGTCTGTGCCGGACATGGACCTCAACCGGGCCTTCGACTGGCTCAGCGCAGAGGAGCGCCTCACCATCACCCTCTACTATTATGAAGGTTACGATACCCGCGAGATCGCCCAGTTGACCGAGGTCAGCGAGGGGACCGTCCGCAGCCGCCTCTCCCGAGGCCGATCGAGCCTTCGCGCTTTGCTGCAGGAAAAGGAGGCAGCCCAATGAAGAAAAAGAATTTTGAAACCAGATTGGCCAACGATCTGTTCCCCGAGACGCCCTCGTCCTTTGAGGCGGGGCTGAAGAAGACCATGCAGGAGGCCGGCATACAGACGAAAAAAAGCCTCAGCGCCACAGGCCTCTTTACCGGAATTATCAGCGTGGCGGCGGCCGCCGCCTGCCTTATGATCGTATTGATCGGCGTTCTGGGCGGGGGAAAGGGCAAGCCCAATGCCGCCGCTTCCCTGGAGCCCACGGTGCAGGTTTCCCAGCCCACCCCCGGTTCGGCAGAATGGACGGGGGATACCAAGGTCATCGCCCTTTCCTCCGGCTTCGACTTTGAAAACGCGGAGAAGTTCCAGGCTCTGTACACGGGCGTCCTCTCCTGTCTCAGAGAGCGGGGGGAGAGCGAGCCTGGGGAGCTGTGGCTCTGCGGCATCAGGAGCCGTTCTGTAGCGGCGGACACCGGCAAGCGGGAGGACGGGTACCTGAGCGGCTACTATGTGCTGGCCCAGCACGCCTTTGGGGAGAGCGACGGCCCCGAGCTCTACTGCCTGTCCGACAATTTCGAGGTCCTATGGTGTACGGAGGGCAGCAGCGCAGGCCCCAACCACGCCGTGAACCCCGACGGGGATAGCTATGCCGGGACTTATCAAGGCCACTTCCTCTATGGCACGGAGCCCCGAATCCCCGAGCCGGGCGTCCCTCATGTGACCCGAGGCGCCCTGGTGGGCGCCCAGCCGGGTACGGACATCGAGTTCTCTATGCTTGCCCCCATCAACGAGGTCAATGAATGCCTTACCGCCGCCGGCAGCGCCCATATCGGCGCGGCCCGGGAATACTTTCTGATCACCGTCTCCGCTCACGACTGGGACAGCGTCATGGAGAACCCCATCCTTCGCTTCGAGACCCTGGAGGGCCCTGTGGACGTGAACATGGAAACGGAGCTGCCCCTGGTGAACGTGGTCCTGGCTTCCCAACCTGATCCCGATGTAAAGCTGGTGCAGCAGGCCCAGCAGGGCGTGGAACAGTGGCTGAGCCAGAACATGCCCATCGTCCGGGACTTCACCGACGACTGGTACGGCGCTGAGATCGTGCAGCAGTACGCCGAGGCCGTGCGCCGGGCACTGCTGGTCAGCGGGGAGCAGATTAAGAATGAGCTGTGGATCTGCGGCGTGGCCAGTGATGCAGAGCATACGGACGGCACTCCGCCGAGTTCAGCCTACGTGCTGGCCCTGAACGTGGGCGACGGGGAGCCGTCCCCGGAGCTGTTCTACTACGAGAACGGGCGCATTCTCTGGATGACCCAGGGTGCGGACACAGAGCGGATCAACGTGGTTTATCATAACGGGAACACCATCGCCTTCGGCAAGTCCCCGGCTTTCGACAACCGGCCTCTCGCCATGATCTCTGGCAGACTGACATTGGAGAACGGGGACGACGAGTTGGTTCCGGTTTTGCCCCTCGATCAGATCCGGCAGCGCATCACCGGTGGCCCCTACTATTACTCGGCGCGGGAGTGCTATCTGTGGAAGGATGGGGAACGGCACGAGATCAAAAAACTGACCATTACAGCGGAGGTCAACGGCAAGAGCAAGACGTTCACCCTGAACAAGGTCAACGTCCTCACACCCCAGCCCGTGCCCGCCGTGGCCGTAAAGAGCGAAGGTACGGTCTATCCCGGCCGGGTGACCCATATGGTCTACAGCCTCAACGAAGACGGCGTGGCGGCGGACGGGACGCCCCTGGAAGAAACCATGTCAAACGGGCTCCTGTTCAAGACGACCTACACGTGGCAGCGGCCCTTGAACATCATCACCGCCTCGGACGCCGTCATGGTGGGTCAGGTGGACGTCTATCTGGTGAACGATGGAGACAGCGCCATGCAGGCAACGGGACAGCTGGACGGAGCCGGTCTCGACCTGTCAGAAATAGATACGCTCCCACCTGGGACCTACTACCTCTGCTTCCATACCACCGTCCTGGGCCCTTATTCTGAAAAGGCCGGGCGGTACACCTACCATACGGATTTCACGATCTATAAGGTCAAACTGTTATAAGCGATGCGAAGAGCCATGCCGATCCGACAGGGCTTTTCACTATTCACGATTTGTTCATACCTTTTTTGCTTTTTCGTAGCACATGTCCTGTACAATATATTCAGGATAATGTCGAAAGGTGGAATCCCTTGTTGAAGCGTAGATCGTTGATCCTTTGCATTCTGGCCGTGCTGCTGCTTGCCGCTTGCGGCAAGGGCGAGGCGGCGTCTGTCCAAACGATGCCAGAAACGGCACCGGTTGAAAAAACGGTTCAGACTGCCATGCCGGTGATCCCTGAACAAGAGGCGAAGCAGGTGATCGTCGCCGTTTCCACAAGTGTTGCAACTGAAATACCCGCCGCCACCCTGCCGCCCACGCCTATACCGACGCCTGAACCGTCGCCCAGTCCGACGCCGGAACCTACGCCAACACTCCCGCCCAAACTGGGCGTGCTGGATGGGAAATTCGCAGATAAGTTCGTGGAAGGGAAGCCGGTGCTCACCAATACCAGCTATCAGTCTGAAACGGTGGCTATATTCCTTAAGCATGTGGTGGATGATTCTAAGACCTTGACCAATCACACCTTCAATTATTTTGTGGCGGATGTTTACTTTAAGGACATGGAGGCCTTTCGGAGCGCTCCCGCCAAATCCTGGGAGAAAAAATGGGATAATGAATGGCTGACGGATATAGCGAAAGCTCAGGACGCTATCTTCGCCGTGTCCGGGGATTTCACGCTGACCCGATATAAGGACGGGGGCCTGGTGACCCGCAACGGCGAGGTGCTACAAAAAAAGCACGACCCACGGTACGACGTGGGCGTGATCTATCGGGATGGTCACATGGAAACCTATACGGGCCAGGATGCCCCGGTGGAGCAGCTTCTTTCCGATCCGGAGGTATGGCAGATCTTGGGCTTCGGTCCGGAGCTGCTGGACGATAATGGCCAGCCCAAGACCCAGTTCAACGATCCCAAGAAGGTGAGTCGGGGGAACATCCGCAACGTGGTGGGGTATTATGAGCCGGGCCATTACTGCTTCTTGTACATCCCGCCCTACAAAGTCCGGCAGGATCGCACTTGCCTCAACATGTGGGAGTTGTCTGAACTCATGTATTCCTTGGGCTGCGTCCGAGCCTTCAATCTGGACGGTGGAGCTACGGCTGGCATGTATTTCAACGGAAAGCTGGTCACGGACAAGGGCATGGGTCCACAGCGAAAGAACCATGACATCTATTATATTCCCAAGCAATAGCACAGAATTCTGAGTGGCAACGCCGAAGCTGAGACGCCTCGGCGTTTTTAATTGCGGCAATTTGGCAAAAAAGCAAAAATCAAAAAGGAAAATGAACAAAACCGGCGTATAACAATTAGCAGTGAACATTTTTGGAGGCATAATGCATGGGGGAGGAGTCCATTCGGTCCCGCTGGGAAGCCTGGGAGGAGCAGAATCTTTCTCTCTATGCAACCCTGTCTAAAAACACCCGAGGCAGGGCGCGAGAGATTGAGCCCTGTGAGATACGCACATGCTTCATGCGGGATCGGGACAGGATACTGCATTGTAAAGCCTTTCGTCGTCTGAAGCATAAGACTCAGGTGTTCTTGGCGCCTCTTGGCGACCACTATAGAACCCGGCTCACGCATACGCTGGAGGTGTCCCAGATCGCCAGGACTATCGCTCGGGCTATGGGCCTCAACGAGGATCTGACCGAAGCTATCGCTCTGGGTCACGATCTGGGTCATACGCCCTTCGGACACACCGGGGAAGCCGTGCTCAACCGGCTGGTCCCCGGTGGGTTCAGCCACAACGAGGAAGGGCTTCGGGTGGTGGACAAGCTGGAGAACGACGGTCTGGGATTGAATCTCACCTTTGAGGTCAGGGATGGCATCGTGAACCATCCAAAGAAATGTCACCCCGCCACCATGGAGGGGAAAGTGGTCTCCCTCTCCGACCGGATCGCCTATGTGAACCATGACATCGACGATGCGGTACGGGCCGGGGTATTGAACAAAGAGGACGTGCCGGAAAGCTGCCGGAGGCGTTTTGGCAACACCCACAGCGAACGTATCAACAGCATGATATTGGACGTGTTGCAGGAGAGCCGAGGTAAGCCCAAGGTCACGTTTACTGACGAAGCGGCAAAGGAGTTCGACCTTCTGCGCAACTTCATGTATGAGAACGTATACTTCAACCCCCTTGCCAAGCGGGAGGATGAGAAGGCGCGAGGCGTGGTGGAAGCCCTATACAACTATTATTTGGAGCACATCGAGCTGCTGCCGGAGGAGTTTTTGCTTCATCTGGACGAGGACGGCGCCCAGCGCATCGCGGCGGACTACATCGCCTGTATGACGGATACCTACGCCATTCACGAGTATCAGCGGCTGTTCGTACCGGCGGCTTGGAATTAGACCGCCCATAGATGTCGGAGGAAACGGATTGGCATTCCCACAGGAATGGATGGACGAGCTTCTGTCCAAGAACGAGATAACGGAGGTGGTCTCCTCCTATGTGGCGCTCAAGCCCAAGGGGCGCAAGCTCTGGGCTTGCTGCCCGCTGCATGGGGAAAAGACGCCTTCCTTTTCCGTATCTCCGGACAAACAGCTGTTTTACTGTTTCGGTTGCCATGCTGGAGGGACAGTGATCCAGTTCATCATGGACATGGAGCATCTTTCCTTCCTGGAAGCGGTGAAGCTTCTGGCGGAGCGAGCCCATATGGAACTTCCGGAGGAGAAGAACGACCGAGAGCTGCAGCGATTGAGAGCCCATCGGGAACGGCTTTATGCGGCCAACAAGGCGGCGGCACGATTCTACTGTGAGCAACTCTTGGGACCGCTTGGACAGCCCGGGCGTGACTATGCTCAGAAGCGAGGCCTTGCGAAGGACATCATCCTGCGATTCGGCATCGGCTATGCGCCAGAAGGCTGGGACAAACTGATGAAGCATCTGACGGGTCAGGGCTTTTCGGAGAAGGAGCTGCTGGACGCAGGCCTGCTGGTGAAGAACCCCAACTCCGGCCGGGTGTACGACGCCTACCGGAACCGGCTCATCTATCCCATCCAAGGTATCGGCGGCCAGGTGCTGGGCTTTGGAGGCCGGGTGCTGGACGACAGCAAGCCCAAGTATATCAACACCGGCGACACCCCCATCTACAACAAGCGAAATAACTTGTATGGACTGTTCCTGCAGAAGGGGGCCAAGCTTGACCATCTCATCATGGTCGAAGGATATATGGACGTGATCGGCCTTTACAAAGCCGGAGTAACCAACGCCGTGGCCAGCCTTGGCACAGCTCTGACGGAGCAGCAGGCAAGGTTGCTCAAACGCTATGTGGACACGGTCTACATCGCCTACGATGGGGACGCCGCGGGGCAGAATGCCACCATACGGGGCTTGGAGATACTTTCTCATGAAGGGCTGGCTGTGCGAGTCATCGTGTTCCCGGATGATCTTGATCCAGACGAATACGTCCAGATCTACGGCAAGGCGGGCTTCGATGCATTGAAGGCCAATGCCTATTCTCTCAATGCCTTCAAACTGGAATCCATGGCCAGAGCCTATGACTTGTCTGATGAGAACAGCCGGGAGCAGTTCGCTGTGAAGGCCTGCGCCTTCGTTGGCACACTTCAGCCTGTTGAGCAGGAGCGCTACTATAAGCTCATCGCCCAGAAGACGGGCTATGAGATCGAATCTTTGCGGGAACAGGGAATGCGAGGCGAAGGATATACCGAAAAACCCCTGCGTTTTTCCCGAGGGACCTTCCGCCGCCGCAGCGCTCAGGACGAGGATAAGAAGCAAATGATCCTCCGCACCATGCTTACCTGCGCGGTGAAGGACAAAAGATCCTATGCCGCTCTGAAAGCGGCGGGAGCGGGGGACATGCTGCCGGAGCCCTATGGGTCTTTGTTTACCGCTCTGGATCAGCCTAGCTTTTCCTTTGCGGCCTATGTGGGGGGCCAGGAGCGCCGGGAGGCAGAAATGTTGACCGCCCTTATACGGGATGAACAGGATATGGTGGAGCCGGAAAAAACGGCGTTAGATTGCTTTAGACGGCTGCAGGAAATGGAGCAGGAGGAAAAGCTCTCTGAAATGCAGCAGGAATTGAAACGGACCGACCTTAGCGATGGGGAGCGCGCCGCGCTTCTCAAACGGATCACAGACATGATACGGGCAAAAAAATAAGGAGACGAACATGAGCGAAACCAACAAGAAGACCACTCCCGTCAAGGACCCCAAAGCGCGCATCACTGAGCTGCTGGAAGCGGGCAAACAAAAAGGCGTTCTGAGCTACAAGGAGATCATGGACGCGCTGCAGGAACTGGAGCTGGACCAGGAAGCCGTTGAAAAGCTCTACGAGACCATCGAGGAGCAAAACATCGATGTGGTGGAAGAGGTAGAGGTCCCCGAGGATATAAACGAGGAGATCGCCGAGGTGGAGACCATCCTTTCCGTCACCGAGGGCATCAACATCGATGACCCTGTGCGCATGTACCTGAAGGAGATCGGCAAGGTCCCCCTGCTGACGCCCCAGGAGGAGGTGGAGATCGCCACCCGTATGGCGGGCGGCGATGAGGAGGCCAAGCACCAGCTGGCTGAGGCCAACCTCCGCTTGGTCGTTTCCATCGCCAAGCGCTATGTAGGTCGCGGCATGCTGTTCCTGGACCTCATTCAGGAGGGCAATCTGGGTCTGATCAAGGCGGTGGAAAAATTTGACTACCGTAAGGGCTACAAGTTTTCCACCTACGCCACCTGGTGGATCCGGCAAGCCATCACCCGTGCCATTGCCGACCAGGCCAGGACCATCCGCATCCCCGTCCATATGGTGGAGACCATCAACAAGCTCATCCGGGTCAATCGGCAGCTGGTTCAGGAATATGGCCGTGATCCCCGTCCCGACGAGATCGCCAAGGAGATGGGCATCTCCGAGGAGAAGGTCCGGGAGATTCTGAAGATCGCTCAGGAGCCCGTGTCGTTGGAGACCCCCATCGGCGAGGAGGACGACTCCCATCTGGGTGACTTCATCCCCGATGACGACGCTCCCGCGCCGGCGGAAGCAGTGGCCAGCACCCTGCTGAAGGAGCAGCTTATGGAGGTTTTGGCCAGCTTGACGCCCCGGGAGGCCCGGGTCCTGCGGCTCCGCTACGGTCTAGACGATGGCAAGGCTCGTACGCTTGAGGAGGTGGGCCGGGAGTTCAACGTGACCCGTGAGCGCATCCGCCAGATCGAAGCCAAGGCCCTCCGCAAGCTCCGCCACCCCTCCCGCAGCAAGAAGCTAAAGGACTTCCTGGAATAAGATTATAGAAAAACGAACCTCAGGGAGATTGAGGTGTATTATCTCGACGTTACAGAGCTGGATAGATGGGAAAGACAGCTTCATTGACCATCCTCCAGCTTTTCCACGTTTTTCAGCTTGCTCTGTATCTGCCGGGTCCGGACACCAACCAGTTGGTCCAGGTCTCCTGAAACCTGTTGCAGATGCCGTTGGGAGGCTTCCAACACATCCCCGAACTTGTCGAATTCTGTGCGAACGGAGCGAAGGATCTCCCATACTTCGCTGGAGCGCTTCTCTATAGCCAGCGTTCGGAACCCCATTTGCAAACTGTTGAGAAGGGCGGCCATGGTAGAGGGTCCGGCCAGATTCACCTTGTATCGTTTTTGCAGTTCTTCCACCATACCGCGGTTCACTGCTTCCGCGTACAGCCCCTCGAAAGGCAGGAAAATGATGGCAAAATCCGTGGTGGCAGGCGGAGCGATATACTTGGAGGAAACGTCCTTGGCTTCCTGCTTGAGACGGGCGGTGAGGGCTGCGGCTGCGGCGGTGATGGAGCCGGGATCCCCTGCGTCGTATGCGTCCATGAGGGCGGCATAGGTGTCGCCGGGAAACTTGGCGTCAATGGGCAGATACACGGGAGCATCCCCGGCGCCGGGCAGCTTCACGGCATATTCCACCCGATCGGCGCTGCCGGGGCGGGTAGCCACATTGGTGTCATATTGTTCGGGGGACAGTATCTCTTCCAGGATCGCGCCCAACTGTATCTCGCCCAGGATGCCGCGGGTCTTTACGTTTGACAGCACTTTCTTGAGATCGGTGACCCCGGCTGCCACTTGTTGCATCTCCCCAAGACCCTTATAGACGGCTTCCAGCTGCTTGGAGACCATCTCGAAGCTCTTGCTGATACGATTCTCCAACGTGGACTGAAGCTTTTCGTCCACCACCTTCTGCATCTGATCCAATCGCTTGTTGTTGTCCTCCTGCAGCGAGGATAAACTTTTTTCCATGGTGGTACGAATGCCGTCCAACCGTTCCGTATTGGTCTTCTCGAAAGAACCCAAACGTTCCAAATTAGCTTTCTCAAAAGCATCCAAACGCAATTCCACGCTTTGCTGGAAGCTTTGCTGGTTATCGTTCTGTTGACGGGCGAAGCTGCGTTGCCCGTTGTCCATGAGCTGACCGAATCCGCTGAGGGCGGAATGGACGGCATCATTCAACTCCCGTCGCTGATCGGACAGCTTGTCCAAAATATCTTCGTAACGGTCTTCAGAACGTTGCTGCAGCACAAGGAAGATCAGCACCATGAGCGCCACCAGGGACAGAGCGGAAAGGATCAAAATGGCCAGCTCCATGAAAAACGCCTCCGAAGCAAGGAATAATTTAGTATAGCACAGGGAAAGAGGATCGCACAAGGCCAAGGCATCGCAAAAAGCGATGCTTGAACGGATAGGCTCATGCTCCGGCAGGGAAGCGGACGCAGATGATGTCGTTGACCAGCCGGTCTTTGCTGGGAGAGTTGATTACTTTGTTCCGCCAGGTCATATGGGCGGTGGCACCTCCGTCCAGATTGTATGCCCGCGTGCAGCCGAGAGCATACATGAGTCGACTCAGCTCCTTCATGGTAAGGCCTAAGGAATAGTTTTTCTGCCGCCCATCTACCAGCACGAAACAATAGTGTCCGGGTTCATAATAGCCAATGACGGAGCGGGGGTTACGCCCGCCGACAGAGGTGTTGAACCTGGTTTTAGGCTGGCCGTTATGATCCAGCAGCTCCGGCCCGAAGTGCCAGCTTTGCCATGGATCCTTTTCCATGATCTCATCCAGGGAAATGGTGCCCGGCTCATAGGTCTCCATCACACCGTTTTTATACAGCACTCCCAGATCGGAGGTGAAGCGTGCCTTGCGGAACACCTCGCCGTTCCGAACGATAAGCCCATTTCTGTGCCATCGGGCAAAGTCGCCGGAGATGGCGACGATGCAGTGATTGTTTCTGGCGATAGTTTCCATGTTTTTTCTGCCGCCCGCTGAAAATGATCCCTTGGCAAAGGCGGTGGTCAGGGAGGAGATATCCTGAACCAGCACGTCGGCCACATAGAAGGTAACCGATTTGCTGTAACTCAGCTCGTCTCGATACATGTCCCAGGTAATGGAGACAGACGGATCGGAATAGGTATGGTCGGTCAACGTCGCTTCATCGGTAAACCGCCAGGCGTATTTGCCTCCCAGCAATCCGTTAGCCGGCGTGGGCGGGGTCGTAGGAATGGCTGTCGATTCCGGGTCGGGGGCGGGAGAGAAGAGAAGCGGAGAAGACAGAGTGGGAGCAGGCGTTTCGGTAAATCTGGACATATAAGTCCGCTGCCGAGGTGTCTGAGAAGGGAGGGGCTGAGGCGAAGGTTCGGGCAAAACGGCGTACGCATGGCGCCAGTAAAGAAGCTGCGCCGCCAAAATGGAAAATATCACAAAGAGGATGGAGAGCAACAGGACCGGCACATGCCTCCTGGATGCCGCCTTGGTATCATTCATCATGTATGCCTCCTTTCCCCGTCGCCTGCCCTCATAGTATAGCATGTTCCTCCAAAAAATGCAGGGTCTGTAAAAAAGTTGACAAATTCATAACATACTGCCGTCAAGCTTTACAGGAAGACCGTGAACGTGTATACTGAAAAAATCGAAACGGAAGGGAAAACACAATGAAACGGGTTTTGGGCAGCATTCGCCGGGCCGATGAGCGGTACCGTCTTTTTGAGGATGGGGACAGGGTATGTATCGGCGTATCGGGGGGAAAGGACTCTCTGCTATTGATGGAGGCCTTGAAGCTGTATCAGCGCTTCTCCCGGACGAAGTTCGAGGTGTGCGCCGTCAGCTTGGATTTAGGTATCGTCGAGCAGGATTGGTCCGCCGTCATCGCCTTTGCGGAGCGTATCGGCATGGACTATTCCCTGATAAAAACGGACATCGGGGACGTGGTTTTCAACATCCGCCACGAGAAAAGCCCCTGCGCCCTGTGCGCCAAGCTCCGCCGGGGCGCTCTCAACAACGCTGCCAGGGATCGAGGCTGCAACAAAGTGGCGTTGGGACATAACCGGGAGGATGTGATCGAGACCTTTTTTATGAGCCTGCTGTACGAGGGCCGCGTGAACACCTTTGCGCCGTTGACATATCTGTCTCGTTCCGATGTGACTGTGATCCGTCCTTTGGTATTCCTGCCGGAAAAGCATGCCCTTTCCGTGGCTCGGCAGCGGGAATACCCGGTGCAAAAAGCCAACTGCCCTGCGGCGGGCCACACAAAACGCGAGGAGGCCAAGGAGCTGATACGGTACCTGTCCACCTTGGTCCCGGATGTGGAGGAAAAGATGATCCACGCCATCGCCAATACGGAAAAGTACGGCTTGTGGGACAGGATGCGGCTGAGATACGATCATCCTCTGTTTGAGGGCCCTGTGACGGAAAAGAACGTTCCGGCTGACCTGGATAAGGAGATAGAATAGAAAAGGCCCCCTTTGCATTTTTGTAATGAAAGGGGGCTTTTGATATTTGAGCTGTTCAGGCGTCCTTCTTGGGGACGGCCCCTTCGGGCTTGATGAATTGGGCGAACATATACCCCTTGAGTTCGGTGCCGGCTACCATCACATAGTAGTATTCCCCTTCCTGATAATAGATGTAAACCTTCTTTCCCTCGTAAAACTGTCCAAGGGCTTTGCTGGTCACAGAGGTATCATCCCGCAGAGCCAGCGTGCTGGCGGTAACCGTACCCAAAATGGTACCCTCGGGCTGATCGCTGCCGTTGGAGGTCTCACCCAGCGCGGAAAGGAGCTTAACAAACTTTTTGGAGATGTAGCCGTACTTCTTCGTTTCATTCACCAGTACGAAATAGAATTCGCCATCCTCGGCATATACGGTCAGCTTAGTGCCGCTTTTCAGGCCTGTGGCGACGATCGTGGTGTTGGTGCTGGGCCCCTGACGCATCCTGACGCCGCTCTTGATGAGCTTCCCGTCCGCTGCGCCTGCGATCATTTCCTCCGTAGGTGACGTCAAGGCGTTCGGATCATCGGAAAGGGGCACGGTAGGCGCAGGAGAGCTGGTGGAACCGCTGCTTGGCGTTTCGAGATCCGGCGTCTCCTCGGCGGTGAGCTGTTCCTCTTCCAACGTGGGTTTAGGCGTGCGGGTGGGGCCTGGATGATACTCGGACGGAGCGGGCGATGAACTGATCGTTTCCGCCTCCTTCTTGCTGCAGGCGCCGAAGCCCTTCGTCAAGAAGCCGGTGATGATGAGCGCCAGCAACAGAATGCCGAGAGCAGCTAAAAATATATACCCTTCCCGTGTTATGATCAGTTTTTTGCGCTTAGCCATACGCGTTCCTCTTTCCTTGTTTATATTTTTTCAACCATAGTATACTCCACTATTTGACATTTTTAAAGACCTAATTCTGCCAAACCTCAATTTTTTTGCAGGGGATGAGATTTTTCTGCGCGATTGTAATGGTTAGCAGCGGCTAATCTATTGGCAAGAGCAATGGTTTGTGATAAAATACGTTCGTAACAATGTGCCTTTTGCGCAAGAGGCGATTGTTTAGTGTCATTGAAGAGTCCGAAACAATATGAACAAGGAGGATGTGTATGACTAGTACGAAGACCACGATCCCATTCACCGGCACAGCGGAGCAGGAAGCCGAGCTCAAAAAGGTTATTGCGGATCACAAGGGGAAGCCCGGCGCTCTGATGCCCGTGATGCAGAAGGCGCAGGATATCTATGGGTATCTGCCCATAGAGGTGCAGACGATGATCGCTGAGGGGCTGGGCTGCTCCCTCGAACAGGGCTATGGTGTTTCCACCTTCTATGCCTGGTTCAGCCGGGAGCCGAAGGGAAAGCAACTTATCCGCGTTTGCCTCGGAACAGCCTGGTACGTGAAGG
>JAEEGL015843817.1_pt1 | contig 17256 bp, 16 predicted proteins | sample 9134231 | NCBI WGS metagenome assembly JAEEGL01 (sample SAMN16246548, study PRJNA631951) | gut metagenome | biome: gut microbiome; feature: rumen; material: fiber-attached | host: Bos | place: Iran: Karaj | collected 2018-10
CAAACAGTAATGGTAAAACAGTACGAAACCGTTTTCATTGCAACTCCCGTTTTGTCTGAAGAACAGATGAAGGAAACGGTAAAGAAGTACGTCGACCTGCTCACCTCCAAAGGTGCCGAGATCGTGTACGAGAACAATTGGGGCATGCGTAAGCTCGCCTATCCTATCCGTAAGAAGACCACCGGCTTCTATTATCTTATAGAGTTCCGCGCCGAGGGTAGCGTCATCAACGACCTCGAGGTCGCCTACAAGCGCGACGAGCGCCTGCTCCGCTTCCTCACCGTCAGCCTCGACAAGCACGCCGTGGCTTACAACGAGAAGAAGCGCGCCAAAAAGGCTGAGGCCGCTGCAACCGTCGAAGCTCCCGCCGAGGCGTAATGCAAGTAGTAAAGTAGTAAAAGTAGTAAAGTAGTAAAGTAGAAATCACTATGGCTAACGAAAGCGAAATCAAATATCTGACTCCCATCGCCGTGGAGACCCAGCGTAAGAAATACTGCCGCTTCAAAAAGCTCGGTATTAAATATATTGACTACAAGGATGCCGACTTCCTGCTGAAGTTCGTCAACGAGCAGGGCAAGATCCTGCCCCGTCGCATCACCGGCACCTCGAACAAGTACCAGAAGAAGGTCTCGCAGGCCATCAAGCGCGCCCGTCATATCGCCCTGATGCCCTACGTCGCCGATTGTCTCAAATAATAATAAGGAGGAAAGATAGATGGAAATCATACTGAAACAGGATGTGGCCAACCTGGGCTACAAGGACGAAATCGTCAAAGTGAAGAACGGCTATGCCAACAACTATCTTCTTCCCAAAGGAATGGCCATCATCGCCACTCCCGTGAACAAGAAGATCCACGCCGAGAACCTGCGCCAGCGCGCTCACAAGGAGGAAGCCCTCCGCAAGAACGCCGAGGCCCAGCAGGCTGCCCTCAACGGCAAGACCGTGAAGCTCATCGTCAAGGTCGGTGAGAACGGACAGCTCTTCGGTGGTGTCAACAACATCATGGTTGCCGAGGCCCTCAAGGAGCAGCACAACTACGATGTGGACCGCAAGGACATCGTCGTCGAGGCCATCAAGACCGTCGGCAACTACACCGCCAAGGTCAACGTCTACAAAGAGATCAAGGCCGAACTCAACCTCGAGGTTGTCGCCGAATAAGTTACACTTGATAAATAGACAAAAAGGCATCCCTGAGTCATCGGGGATGCTTTTTTTTTGTGTCCCGTGTTGTGAAATGGCTCGTCGCAGCGTCTAATAGGATATGATGGAACACGATGAAAAGAGATTCAGGGAACTGATACACCGCCAACGGGACTTGATATGGCGGGTGTGCGGCAACTACAAGCTGAGTGCGGCGTGGACGACAGAGGACTCTTTCCACGAGGTGCTGTGCGACCTGTGGCAGGGCTACGGGGCATTCGACCGGCGCAGCTCGGAAAGCACCTGGGTCTACCGTGTGGCGGTGAACACCATGAACTCGCTGGCACGGAAAAAAGGGAACCAGCCCACAGCACTGCCACCCGAACGGCACGACCCCAGCTACCGCGACGACGACTACCGCGACCTTGTGGAACTGATTGAGGCCATGCCGGAACCCGACCGCACCATCGTCAAGGCCCACGTACAGGGTTTCGGCTACAAGGAGGTGTCCGGTATCACAGGATTGAGCATTGCGGCGGTGAGCATGCGGCTGAGCCGTGCCCTTCGCAAGTTACGTAAACTTTATAACCAGAAATAACGATGAGAGATTTTGACAAGCAACTGAAACGATACGGCGACGAGCTGAAGAACGCTCGATGCCCCTATAACGATGTGGAATTGGACAGGGTGATACGCAGCGTGGTGTGGAGCGAGAAGGTTATCTCGAACGAACCGCCGATGAAGCGCCTGCGTACCAAATGGCTCTGGCCTTCGGTGGCCGCTGCTGCTTGCCTCGCGGCAATTCTGATACCTTTGAATATAGATGATCGAGCCAACGGCGACATTGCCCGCGTCGACATCGACGGCCAGCACCTCTATTTCGCCTGCAACAACGGCTGCTCGCCCGAAGGCACTTTGGAAACCTTTAAAACCATGATAAGATGAAACGACACTTACTCCCACTATTTATCTTATTGTTAGTGGCTTGCCAACGTGAGGCCGAAATGCCCGAGGCCACCTCGGCGGCCAAGGAGGTCTACCAGCAATATGCCGACCGCAAGGACCTCACCGTGGCCATGATTGGCGACTACCGTGGCTACAACGCCGTCATGCTCCAGGCGCAGGATGCCGAGGGCTGGCTGCGGCTATGTGAGGAGTTCGGCGTCGGAAAAAGTGTAGATGCCGCCGCGTTGGACAGCACACGGGTTTCGAGCCTGACAATAGGCAAAGTGCGCAGTGTCGACGGTGACAACCTTCAAACGCTCAATAGCCTGTTGGGGGACGACAGTGTCATCCTCGAAAATATTCTGTCAAATGCGCCAGTGAATGTGCTGAAAGACACCTCTTTTTCAATCATTCGCCGCGAACATTGGAATCAAGGCATTCTGCTGGATTTCTCGAACACTACGGATACTGGCAGTCCGCAAAAGGAGGTGGACTTAATGCAACGTGCCATCGTACATGGTCACGATGGCTATATAGTGCGCGACGACAGCGACGCGCTCACCCTGTGGCTGTTCTTCTACAGCAACGAAGAGGAGATGAATCAAATACTTAATACGACAATCCAATGAAACAATTTGCATTCTTGACGGCGGCCTTCCTGCTTCTCGCCGCTTGCACCAAACAAGAGCCTACGCCGGAGCCTCAACTTCAACCAACAGCTACAGCATCGCTGTCTGGCACCTCGTGGGTCGGCGGCTTCGACGGCGATTTCCAAGGTTATCCCCTTACCTTCGCTTGGCGTTTCGACTTCCTCACCGACAGCACCGGCGAGTACCATCTCGACTGTGTTTTCGCCGCCAATCCTCAGCCAACGGAGGTCGGGCCGTTCCATTACACTTTCGACGGCACCGACGGCATCGTCACGCCCGACGGCCATAACCCACTCCCGTTTGTGTACGACTCGGCGTCGCAAACCATTTGCATGGAAATCAACATGCAAGTCGGCAGCGGCAGCATGTCGACCCTCCTTGGCGGCAGCACCATCCTCCGCCCTCTTGGTCAGGAGATTCCTGTTTTCCCTGTGAACACCAGCTGGACGGCCGAGCAGCAGTTGTCGTCGGGCGACACGCTGATGCCAGTGCAATGGGGACTCGACTTCTGGGAATACGGCTGGGGCGGCCAGGTGAACTATTGCGCTAATGGCACCTGTATGGGCGTATCGCTGTTCTGGCATTACGACAGCCCGTCGCACACTGGCTCCGTCTCTATTAACGGTACACAACATCCTTTCACCTACGACCCTGCCACCGACATCCTCACCCTTGAATACAGTACACAAATCTACGGCACCGACATCCCCATCGGTGGTACGCTGCAATTCTATCGCTCCAACGAGACCGACAACAATACGGTCCAAGAAACCGTCGTAATGAAGTAAACACTCAAAAAAACATCCCGTCGGGGATGTTTTTTTTTATACCCTTATGTCAGATTTGGCCCGAAAAGTGGGTATTATATTAGTGTGAACCCCTTAATATCCACAATGATGAAACAGATAAAATTCCTTCTGGCACTTCTCGCAGTGCTTTGTTTTCCAGGAGCCGTGTCGGCACAATACTTTGAATCGGACGGAATCGTCTACGGCATCACCTCAGAGCAGACTGTCGAGGTGCTGCCGAAATACTATCTGCAGAACACCCCCTACAGTGGTGCTATAGCCATCCCGCAGACGGTGGAATATGGAGGCGCCTCCTACACAGTGACGGCATTGGCTGAGTCGGCTTTCGAGAGTTGCACCACCCTCACCAGTCTCACCCTTCCGCCGACAATCCGCACCATCGGGTCGTACTGCTTCTACAACTGCACCTTCACCACGCTGCAGTTGCCCGATTCGCTGCGCACCATCGGTGACCACGCCTTCCTCTATTCCAGCATCTCGTCGCTACATCTGCCGGCCGCATTCGAATCGTATGACGAATGCGCCTTCTGGGCTCGCAATCTCATTTCCATCACCGTGGACGAGAACAATCCCCGCTACCGCTCCATCGACGGCTGGCTCTACAGCAAGGACAGCCTGACGCTCTGCATCGTTCCCAGCGGGGTGACAGGGGCAGTTGCGGTACCTACGTTTGTACGCCATTTGGGCGATATGGCCTTCGGCTTCTGCGGTCATATCACCTCAGTGACAATGCCCGAGGGGTTGACCACCATCGGCGACTTCGCTTTCAACTGCTGCACAGCAGTCAATAATATCGTCATTCCTTCCATGGTGACGCACATCGGCATCTGTCCCTTCTCTTACTGCCCGCAGATGAACAGCCTCTCAATTGCCGAAGGCAACACGCATTATGTAATGGATGGCCTGATGCTTTACAGCAGCGGATACGACACGCTGGTGTCGTGCCACAAGTCGGGAACTACCGTGACCCTCAACCCTAATGTGAAAGTCCTTGGTGGCTTTGAGAACAACACCTGGGTGCGGAACATCACCATTCCTGAAACGGTGACCGACATCCTCGACAACTGCTTCAACGGCTGTCAGATAACCAATATCACGCTGCCGGCACATATGAAGGCTATAGGACGGAAAGCTTTTTCCGAAAACGACAGATTGACCAGCGTTACCATGCCTCAGACGCTGCTCTCTATGGGGCAGGGGGCGTTCGAGCATTGCTATGCGCTGACCTCCATCGTCATCCCCGACTCGCTGCGCATCATCCCCAAAGAGGCCTTCAACTCATGCATAAGACTCGGCTCCGTCACCTGGAATGACGACGTCGAGGAGATAGGCGACTATGCCTTTTGGGCAATGTCGCAAATGAGCGCCACCCACATCACGACACTCGGCCTTCCGGCATCGCTGAAGAAGATTGGCGATTGTGCTTTTGGAGCATGTAACAACGGTCTGCGCTCGGTGACCTTCCATGGACTAATAGACACCCTGGGCACCGCAGTTTTCGAGAGTGCCAACCTCCAGAAGATACGCTTCGCTGGCGGCTTGCCTCCTGCCATCAAGGGTGACGGTCCCCTCTATATGATAGGCCGCATAGACACCATCGCCGTCTGTGACAACCTCGATGCCTGGCTGGCCGACAGCTATTGGGGGCAGTTCGCCGACAAATACATTGAAGACTGCAGCATGGGAATTGTCGACCCGGTTGAGGACGGTATTCGCGTCTATTCTGTTGACGGGCATATCATCGTCGAGGGCGCCGTGGCCGAGACCGTCCGCATCTACGACACTACAGGCCGCAGTATACGCAATGAAGCATTGCCAGCGGGCGTCTATCTGGTCAAAGTCGGCGACCGCCCGGCACTGAAAGTAATAGTAATGAAATAAATCATCAAAAACACATATTATATGACACACAACATCATCAAATCCCTTTTGTTCTCCGCTTCGCTATCGAAAGTCCACCGGACTTTCTTCACACTCGCCTTGGGCGCAATGCTGCTTGCGAGCTGCGAGAAAGTTAACGAAGACAATGGAAATATCGACGAGCCGGCCCAGACAGAGACGACAGGCCCCTTCGATGCCAACGGTGCCAGCAAGGCACTCTTCTCGGTGGCGGCGAACAAACAGGTGCGTATCTCGCGGGGCAACCTGCAGTATCAGGCCTCGACCGACAGCTGGCGTTTCGCTGGGAGGCAGTATGAGGTGGTGGGTTCGGCTAACAATCATGTCTCTCCAAGCAATGAGGGGTGGATTGACTGTTTCGGCTGGGGTACCAGTGGATGGGAGAGCGGCGCCAACGCCTGCCAGCCGTGGTCCGTCAGTATCGACGATGCCGATTATCAGCCCGGCGGCAGTTGGCAGAACGGGCTTACGGGCGATTATGCCAATGCCGACTGGGGCGTGTACAATGCCATCTCGAATGGCGGCAACCAAGCGGGCATGTGGCGCACCCTGACCAATGTGGAGTGGGCCTACCTTTTTGGTGGCGGTAGTCGTCCCAGTAAATGGGGCCGCGCCACTCTTGATGGCCGCTACAAAGGTCTCATCCTCCTGCCCGACGAGTGGACGGCTCCCGACGGCATTAGCTTTACTCCTGCCCACAATGGGTTCAACACCAATGCCTACACCATGGAGCAATGGGAATGCCTGGAGGCTGCCGGAGCCATCTTCCTGCCTGCGGCGGGATACCGACAGTACACCTTCTTCAACTATGAAAACCAGTATGGGGTCTATTGGTCGGTCTCGCCCTATGGCGCCGAATATCCCGATTGTGCCCTTGGTCTCCTCTTCAACGACAGCATGCTATATCCTAGCGACGGCGAGGGCCGCAGCAATGGCTTCTCAGTGCGCCTGGTGCAGGATAAATAAACTTTTTCACATTCCTCGTGTAAGATTTGGGCCACTTGCGCGACTTTATAATAAAGAAGTATTAATAGTTGTCGCCTTATGAAAACCCCTAAAAAAAGAAAGTGGACCTTCTATCTGATGCTGTTCTCCATCTTCACGGTGGTAGACTTCCTCGTCAATATGTTGATTGACAAGCATGACCTGCGCTATGCCGTCATCGATGCCCTCGTCGGCGGGGTGTTCTTTACTGTGCTTTGGTGCCTTTTCGACATGCCGAAAAAAGAGGACGGAAAATGAAACGGACCTTCCTCCTGCCCCTATTGGCCTCTCTGCTGCTCTCGGGCTGTATGATGCAGAAGCCGACGGTGAAGAACTACCGCAAGGTGTCCGCGATGAGCAACCTCACGCCCGTCACCGTGGAGCAGCTGCGGCAGATGGTGGCCGCCGACACCACGCACTACAAGGTGGTTGTGCTCACCAGTTCCTGCTGCGGCCCCTGCGAACTGGCAATGCGCGACGTCTACCCGCGCAAGATGGCCGAGTGCGACAGCAGTTGGGTGCGCTGGTACTTCGTGGAGACCGACTACAGCTCGGCGCAATACATGGACAAAGTCTTCCGTGCTTACCACATCGACTCGCCCCGCTACTGGATTGACGACACCCTGCCGCAATTCCGTCCGCTGATGGTGAAGAATATGTGGACGGTGGCATGGAATATGATTTGGAACTACGGCAAGAGTTTCGAGGAGCTGGGCTGGGAAGAGGCTGACGGCCGGCTGAACAACATCGTCAATGCTATCGCTCCGCAGCGCCAGCCCATCACCGGCCCCAACGGCACTCCAACCACCGTGATGCTCGACCCCAAGGGGCGCATGAAGTGCACTTACACCATCTATAACGACACCACCGCTCTGCTCGAGCCTACCGACATCCGCGACATCGCCGTCCCCGTGACCGAATTGGACTACAGCCGCGTCGACACGCTCTCTTACGCCCCCAAGGTCTGCACTCCCGACGGGGAATGTAAGTAATTCACCCCTTGTTTCTTTACCATTACTTCGGAGTTTCTTCGGTAAAAGTTGAAGAAACGCCGAGGTAAAGTATTGTAAGACAGTGATACCTGAATTGCTGAAAAAAAATTTAATTTGTATACAATATAGTTTATAATGCTCCGTTATGTAACTAGAAAATTAGTTAAGAAATATACATTATAATTATGGAGACAAAAGAGATTAAAGAACTGACCAAAGCTGAGGAGCAGGTGATGCAGGCGGTGTGGCAAGTGGGTCAAGGATTCGCCAATGAAATCGTAGCGAAAGTGGGCGGCGATGTGGCGTACAACACGGTGCTTACGGTGGTGCGCATCCTGGAGCAGAAGGGCTTTGTGGGTCACGAAACTTTCAACCGGTCGAACCGCTACTATCCGCTTATCACACGCGAAGAGTACATGCAGCGCATGCTGGGCGGCATCGCCCACCGCTGGTTCGGCTCGTCGCCGCGGGCGCTGGTCAGCTTCCTGGTCGACAAGAAGGAGGTCACGCTCGAGGACCTCGATGCCATCACGAAGGAACTTGAATAGTTGTAAACTCACAGCTTAAACCTCACAGCTTACCCCCAAAAGTCATATTAAGTAGGGTCGGCCTTTGGCCTCAAAATTATAAGAATAATAATAAAATAAATTTAGAACAGGTCTTTCTATAATTAAGAGCGAAGCGACCCAATAAAAAAAAGAAATTATGATACACTGGATTGTATTCTCGACCTTGGCAGCGGGCCTTCTCTACGGCCTCTATTGCCTCACCCTGCGGCGCGACCGCTGGCTGCAGTTGAGCCTGTGGTATCTGTTGCTGGCGCTTGGGTTCAGCATCGTGTTCCCCTTCTTCTCGTTGCCCGAACGGCTGGCCTCGGCATCGCAGTCGGTCATCTCGGCAGGCGAATACCAGGCGACGCTGAACGAAATAGAGATATCGGCCGCGCCGGCGTCGCACGCCGTCGGCCTGAAGGACGTATACCTCATCGGTCTTGCGCTATGCGTGGCCTACCTCCTGTTCCAGATGGTGGCACAGGCAGTGCTGATTTTCAGGCTCCGACAGAAGCATACGGTCTATCGCTCCAGCGACGGATTTGACATTCCGCGCGGCTCGTCGCTCATCCTGCTCGACGACAACACGGCACCCTATTCTTTCTTCCGCCAGATAGTGGTGGGCACGCGCGGCCTCAGTGACGACGAGTTGCGCTGCATCCTCGCCCACGAATCGCATCATGTGAGCAAGTCACACACGATCGACCTTCTGTGGGCTAGGTTGATGTGCTGTCTGGCGTGGTTCAACCCCTTCGCCTGGCTGATGATGCGCGAACTGCGTGCTGTCCAGGAGTTCCAGGCCGACGCTGCCTCGGTTGGCGCCTGCGGCCGCGAAGACTATCTCCACCTGCTCTACCGGCAGGTGACCGGTATCGGATATGGCCATATCACCAATAATTTCCAAAGTATTAACATCAAAAACCGTATTGTTATGATGAACAAAACGAAAACGCGCTTCGGCGCATGGAAAGTGCTGGCGGCGCTGCCCGTGGCGGCGGTGCTGCTGATGGTGGGATGCAAGCAGAAGGCCGCCGAACCCATCGCAGATGAAGAGGTGGTGACGGCAACCGCCCCTAGTGTTGAACCCGAATTTATTAAAGATTCATTGCCGGACGGACTTGAACCCCCGACGTATCCCGGAGGTGAAGCGGCGCTCTACAAGTACATTGCCGAAAATGTCCATTATCCCGAGCAGGCGAAGTCCGACGGTGTGGAAGGCAAGGTGTACGTGCGCTTCAGCGTGACGGAGGACGGCAGCATCGTCAATGCCTACGTGGCTCGTGGTGTCGGCGGTGAATGCGACGAGGAGGCCCTGCGTGTGATCAAGGCGATGCCCAAGTGGATTCCTGCCACTTATGAAGGCAAGCATGTTGCTGTGGAGTACGTAGTCCCCATCAACTTCAAACTGCAATGAGACGATTGTCGCTGCTCCTCGTAGCCACCCTGCTGCTGTCGGGCTGTGCCTCGACGCGGCAGGGTGGGGGCGAGGCGGTGTGCGACTGCCAGCGGGCAGTCAAGGTTCCCGACAAGGCTTTCCGCACCTTCCTGCTCGACAGCGGCTATGCTGTGAAGGCCGGCTGGCAGCGGCTGAAGCCCACCGCCGCGGGGTGTGCGCTGACGATGCTGGAGTGCTACGGCCGCGACATCCACAGCCTCGAGGGCATCGAGATGTTCCCCCAGCTGGAGGAGCTCACCTGCAGCGACAACCCCATCACCGAACTCGACCTCAGCGTCCTGCCGCGATTGGAACGCCTCTATGCGCTCGACGTGCCGCTGCGGCGCTTCGACGTGGGGGAGCGCAGCCGCCTGCGTCGGGTGCAGCTGAGCCATACTGCCCTCGACACCCTTGACCTCGCGACGATGCCCGACCTGGAGCTGCTGCTCTGCATCTTCTCCCCGCTGACGGCGATTGATATCACACCCTGCCAGCAACTGACGACGCTTTACATCCGCGGCACGCAGATTACCGAGGTCGACTTGCGCGGTAATCCCGCCATGCACGAGCTCCACGCCCTCGACACGCCCCTGCAAACCATTCTCGTCACCCCCGCGCAGTACGACGGCGGTGTCCGTGCCTCGGTGTCCGACTCGGTGCAGGTGATAGTCGGAAAGGCTGGATAACCCCGTTGTTTTATCTGATCAGCGTGATGGTGCCTGTGGCACTGAGAGTACGTGTCGGCTGGTGGTTGAAGTGGTAGCGCAGCAGCCATACGTAGGTGGCTTGTGGGCAGGGGCTTCCGTTGCGCGTGCCGTCCCATTGTGGGTGCGCCCCTTCCAGGTGGCTAATCTCCTCTCCCTGCCGGTTGTAGATATATAGTTCCTCGGCCTCACCTTCGCGTAGCACTATTTCGAACAGGTCGTTTGCACCAAGGTCGGGAGTGAAGACATTGGGTGCCCAGAGGGCTGTGTGGACAAAGGGCACTATGCGGTGCAATGTGTCGGCGCAACTGCTGTTCTGTACGGCTAGCGACACCAGCAAGCTGTCGATGCCTGCGTCGGCGTCGTAGTGCAGGTGCATCCCGCTCTCATCCTGTAGAATGTTGTTTATAAACCATTGCCGGAATATCACATCGCGGCTCCGGTCGTAGGCATCTATGTAGGGGTGGTCGAAGGTCATCCACTCCGGCAGTATATCGAAGTCGGCATTCGGCCATTCGATGGGGCGTAGGGTAATCGTGTCGGCATAGGGGCAGCGGTAGTCGAACGACAGGGAGTAGAGCGTATGTCCTGTGGGTACGGCGAAGACGCTGGTGTCCTGCTCGTGTCCATCGAGAATCGGGTCATGGGGCGAGGAACTCCAATGGAAAGCGAGACTGTCGGCCGGCAGGGCGGTGAGGGTGTAGTGGTTCTCGTGGCAGTCGGCCACATGGCCGATGCTGGTAGGTGGCTTGGGAATATGCGTGAGGGTGAGTTGGATGAGCGAGTCGCAGCCGCTGACCGCTGTAAGGGTGTCGTAGTGGATGCCCGCGTCCACAATGGTCTTCCCGCGCCACGGGTAGCCAACATTGAAGCAGCACGAGTCGGCCTCGAACAGCGTGTCGCTGGGCGTATGTACGAACACCGGCACATCGAAAGTGTCGCAGGCGTCGATGATGGATTCCACGGTGTGCCACCCCGGTATGTCGAACCGGTAGTCGAGCTGTCCGTCGTTGGTGGCCACCCATTGGCTGTCGACCATCCACTCAACGCTCACGGCCTCTGTGTCCGAGGGTACTTCGAAGTGCACTATCCTTCCAGGACAGATGCTGATACGGCTCATGTGGGTTCGCGTGTCGATAGAGTCGACAATGATGCTGCGGCTTAGGTTGTGGGTCCCCATGGCGGCTACGTACGCATAGCTCTCCCACGGGCCGAGACCGTAGAAATGGGCCAGAAAACCACCCTTAGGGTTCCGCAGAATGTGCGCACCCTCCCAAAGCGACTTGCGCAGATAGCTGTAGCCTCCCGGAAGCGTGTCGAACTGGTCGCCTATGTGGACGGTGTCGAGCGTTATATAAGGCAGGTCGGCCGTTCGGGTGACGATATTGACATAGTGCACGTTGGAGAGTGGCGTGGAGATGACTTGGAACAACGCCTTGTGGACAAACTGCTCCACCGGTGGGATGGTGACCGACGAGGGGTCGCCGATTGAATTTCCGCAGTCTTTCCCGGGGAAGTAGACGCAGGTGTAGACGGGCTTGCTGGCCGTCAGGATGTGGACTTCGTTGAAGGGCAGCTCGTAGCGGTGGCTCTCGCCCCGGTTCAGTGTCGCCACCACCGAACCGTCGATGGCCAGTGTGCAGCCGTCCTCCGACGAGGTGACCAGCACTAGGTCGCCCGAGGCGCGGAATGCCGTGGACACCAGCACGAACACCCGCCCCCAGCGTGGCACCGGCATTGCCTGCTCATATAGGTGGTCGCAGGCTGCGCAGTCGCCCACAAACGTGCATCGGTTGCCTTGGAACATGGCAAATGGCGTGCCGTTCGAATTGACCCTCAGTCCCGCAAGGTCTTGCCCGACAAACTGCACCGCCTGCCCGCGCATCAGCGCCACGCTCGTGTCGCCTCCCTGGTCGGCACTGCGGTGCAGCGTGACAACCGTGTTGTCTTCAGTGGCGGCCACCCCCACTTCGTCCTTACTCGCCCGTTCGCCATAGGTCTGCGTTATATACTCCGTCCCCAAGGCACCGCTTGGCAACACAGTGGCGATATCGAACGTCTCGGCTTCGAAATTGTAGGCGTAGAGCGATATGGGCTGCGCACTCACCACATGCAGCGCGCTGTTGCTGGGCTCCCCCACGGCCGTCAGGCCGTTCTCATGGCTGATGGGAATCTCGATGGTCGACCAAGCGGTGGCATTGACCACTGTGTCCCACTGCCGGCCATAGTTGAAGACATGGATTGTATTGTTGGTCTGCGAAGCGGCCACAAGCTTCAGCGTGCAGAGCGAAGTATCGTGGTTGGAGAGAAACATCACCCAGAAATCGGTACCTTGCGTCGAGTTATTGCACGCCGACTGACCCGCGGCCACGGCCGGCAGCAACGTCAACACCAGCCACACCGCCGTCGTCAGACGGCGGGCGGCTTTCGGTAGCAGGAGTGGTGTACCCATGGTGCTGTCATCGTTCTTATCGAAATGCAAAGGTACGAACAATTTCCCAATCCGGCAAAATATTTTTTCAGCCGGTGGCTGACAGCCGGTCGTGGAGCAATAATTTCAATTTTCAATTATCACCTTTCAATTTCCGCTATAGGCCGTCAAGATGGGAGCATTGCCGTCGACGATGAGCTGCGGCGGCAGGTTCACCTTCTTGACCTTCGGCGGTATGCCGATGGTGACGCCGCCCGTGGCGGTGGTGTAGGTGGGGATGGTGCGCGGGTCGTAGGGCAGTTGCGAGGCCAGCTTGCGCCAGTCGTCGCCCGTCATGTGGATGCCGGCACCGACGTTGAAGGTCAGCGCCACATTCTCGGAGACATAGTAGCGTATGCCCAGATTCACTTCGGCGTTGAGGGCCATTGTATTGTCCTTGCCCAGCGGGTTGCCGTAGAGCAGCTGGCTGTGCTGGATGGCGAAGCCCGTGGCCACGCCGCCGAAGAGCTCGAGGCGCGGTGCCAGCTGTGTGCTGGTCTGCAGCAGCAGCGAGAGGTCGTGTATCGGCTCGGCCTCTTTCAGCGGCGAGCCTGAGTGGCGGTAGCGGAGGCCGAGGGTGAGGTCGCCATGGCGCAGGCCAATGGCGGCGCCGTAAGTGGGCATGGAAATGCCTTTGAAGCGGGTGACGCCGGCGCTGAGCTCGCCAAATGGTTGCCATTGTGTCTCTTGCGCCGAGGCAAAGCCACAGGTGGCTATGGACAGCAGCAACGGAAGGATACGGAGGATGGTGCGGCTTTGTTTCATTTGGGTTCTCTTTTTTCGTGCGTTGAATATCAGGTGGTTGTCTTGTGTTCTTCTCACGTTCTTCTTGAAAACGAGAAGAACGTGAGAAGAACGTAAGTGGAACGGCAGTCGAAATGAAGGTGTTAGGTGTTGGGTCGCACCCCGTCTTTCGGCCCGTTTCTATAGAGTAGTCGTTTGAAGGGCCGAAATCTTACACCCGATGGGCAATTTTTTTTATCCTTTGCCGTTATAACGCTATCAATCAATAATGTTAAAACTATGCAAGGCAACTTCACTTTCCACAACCCCACCAAGCTCCATTTTGGCGAGGATGCAATGACACATTTGGTCGGCGAACTGAAGAACTACGGTCCTGTGGTGATGCTCAGCTACGGCGGCGGCAGCATCAAGCGCAACGGCATCTACGAGGCCGTCACGGCCGCCTTGAAGGAGGCGGACAAGACGGTGGTCGAAGACCCGGGCGTGATGCCCAACCCCACCTATGAGAAGGTGATGGAAGGCTGCCAGCGGGTGCGTGACCACCAGGTGGACCTCATCCTGGCCGTGGGCGGCGGCAGCACCATCGACTACGCCAAGGCCGTCAGCGCCAGCGCTTGGTGCGAGGAGGATGCCTGGCAGAAATACTGGGTGAACCAGAAGAGTCCCGACTGCAAGACAGTGCCCGTGGGCGCCGTGCTCACTATGGTGGGCACCGGCTCGGAGATGAACGGCGGCAGTGTGATTACCAACCGTAAGGAGGGCTTCAAGCGCGGCAAGGTGTTCGGCACGGCGCTGTTCCCGAAATTTGCCATCCTCAACCCGCGCTTCACCATGACGGTGCCGCAGTACCAGATGGTGGCGGGCTTCTTCGACATCATGAGTCACCTGATGGAGCAGTACTTCGCCGGCACGGCCGACTGCACCACCGACTATATCAACGAGGGGCTGATGCGGTCGCTCGTCCATGCTTCGCGCATCGCCGCCAAGAACCCGCAGGACTATGAGGCCCGCGCCAACATCATGTGGACGGCCACCTGGGCGCTCAACACGCTGCTGAAGTGCGGCAAGGGCGGCGACTGGGAGGTGCACCAAATAGGTCACGCCATAGGCCTCGTCACCGACGCCACGCACGGCATGACGCTGGCCAGCGTCTCGTTGCCCTACTACCGCCATGTGATGCACGACGGGCTGCACCAGTTCAAGCGCTTCGCCGTCAACGTGTGGGGCGTGCGTCCCGAGGGCAAGAGCGACGAGCAGGTGGCCTCGGAAGGTCTGAAGTGCCTCGAGGAGTGGATGAAAGAAATCGGCGTGGTGATGCACTCGCGCGAGCTGGGCGTCACCGACGCCAACCTGGAGCAGGTGGCCGATGCCGTCCTGATTCTCCCCGTCGGCTACCGCACGCTGACCCGCGACGAGGTGGTGGCGATTCTGAAAAAAAGTATGTGAACAATGCAAGTTACCAGACAGAAAGGATACTAATTATTGTTCAGTTTTAAGTATAATCCTAATTAATAAAAGAGAATTGTTGATGAAGAGAAGCAGTTTGTTGGCGGCCATGGGATTGGCGGCCGTGATGTTGTTGTCGGCCTCGTATTGTGAAGCGCAACCCGGCGGGCCGGGAGGATTCCCCGGCGGTCGTCCGCCATCGGGCAGCCATGGGGGCAACCGTCCCCGTCCAGGTCAGAACTGGAACCAGATGGGCGACAGCCAGCAGGCTAGCCAGGTGAAGCAAAAGAAGAAAGTGAAAGAAGGCGACACCTTCAAGGTGGTCGGGTCGCTGCGCGACTCGGTGAGCGGCGAATTCCTGGCTTTCGTCAATGTGGCTGTGCTCGACTCGGTCGACTCCAACTTCGTCAAGGGTGGCTCGACCAACTTCGACGGCCTCTTCGAACTTGCCGACATCCCGCAGGGCGCCTACCTGCTGCGCATCTCGGCCATCGGCTACCAGAACCGCCTCATACCTTTCCGGGTGGATAACAACACCGCCCTCGGCACCTTCCGCCTGGTGCCCGGCGCCACCACCCTCAAGGAGGTGAAGATCACCGCCGAGAAACCCCTCTATGCTCAGGACGGCGAGAAACTTATCTACAATGTCAGCGAAGACCCGTCCATACAAACCGGCACAACCGAGGATGCCCTGCAGAACGCTCCCGGCGTGGAGGTCGACGTGGAGGGCAACGTCTCTCTGCGCGGTGTGTCGAGCGTGGAGATTTGGATCAACGACAAACCCTCGAAGCTCACGGAGGAGAACCTGAAGACCTACCTGCAGACGCTGCCGGCCAACGCCTTGGCCCGCATCGAGACCATCACCAACCCCTCGGCCAAGTATGCCACCAGCGCCGAGGCGGTCATCAACATCATCACCTCGGCCCATATCAAGAGCAACCAGTTCGTCTCCTTCGGCGTCAACGGCTCGAACCAGCCCTTTGTCTCGCCGTGGGTGAGCTATATGTGGGCCAAAGAGAAGCTGAGCATCAACTTCTTCGCCTCGGGACGCTACTCCAACCGTGAAAACACCAACACCGGCTGGTCGATGCGCCGCCAAGACAACGCCGCGGGCAACGGCTACGACACCACCCTCCACCAGACCGACTCCACCTACAGCGAGAATGCCTCCTACAACGGCAACTTCTTCCTCGGCGTGAACTACGAGATTGACTCGATGAGCGAGATATCGTTCGACGGCGGCGGTTTCTACGGCCAAAACAACAGCTTCTCGTTCGACACCACCATGCAGCACTTCTATGTGCCGCTCGTCTCGGGTGCGGGCGACAGCATCCTCAACTACGTCACCGATGCCACCGGCAAGAACCACACGTTCTTCACCCATGTGGGTGCCGACTACACCAAGAAGTTCGACAACGAAGGACACAACCTGCGCCTCGGCGTCAACACCCGTCTCTCGCACAACGCCAGCGACGCCTGGAACAACCGTGTGTACGACGTTTATACCGACCTCGACGAGCACCGTTATGCCCTTACGCGCACCTATAGCTACGGCGCCAGCATCGACGCCCGCTACAACCGCCCCTACTCGAAGGACGGCGAGATGAGCTACGGCTTGCGTGCCGACATCAGCCGCATGGACAACGACTATGAGCGCTACAACGACAGCACCGGCACTTTGGTCGACACGCTGCGCACCTACCACTTCGACGGCAATGATGCTAACATCGATGCCGATGTCGACTGGACCCACCGTTGGGGCGGCTTCACCCTCAGCTCCGGTCTCGGCGTGGGCGTCGACCGCGAGTACTACAACTACACCAGCCGTATGCCCTTCGCCGACCGCGACGTGCAGTATGAAGTGGACTTCCATCCCTCCGTCCACCTCAGCTACCGCACCGAAGATATGCACAATTTCAAGCTTAACTACACCATGCGCATGTCGAGTCCCAGCGAGGAGCAGACCAGCACCTTCCGCCGCTACGGCGACGACAGCTACTCGACCGGTAACCCCGACCTGAAGACCAGCTACACCCACAACATGGAGGCCGGCTGGCAGAAATACTTCATGAACTTCGGCAACATCGGCATCGAGGGCTACGGCCGCCTGAGCACCAACGAGATTAGCTCGCTCACCGACGCCGAATACGACCAGTGGCTCGACCGCATCATCAGCTACAGCGTGCCCTACAACATGGGCTCCTCGTGGCGCTACGGCACAAGCCTGAATATGACCTACCGCCCCACAGGCTTCTTCAACGTGCGCCTCTACGCCAACGTCTACGACTACGGCTACAGCATGGATTACATGCGCGACGGCGTGATGAGACATGTCGAGAACGACAAGTGGTCGTGGAGCGTGCGCATCAACGCGTGGGCCAAACTCTTCAACCAGTATCAGGTGACCGCGTCGTTCAACTACAGCTCGCCCACTCTGGGTCTGATGAGCACCCGCGGCGAGCGCTACTACTTCAACATGGGTGTGCG
>JAEEGL011580488.1_pt1 | contig 17255 bp, 17 predicted proteins | sample 9134231 | NCBI WGS metagenome assembly JAEEGL01 (sample SAMN16246548, study PRJNA631951) | gut metagenome | biome: gut microbiome; feature: rumen; material: fiber-attached | host: Bos | place: Iran: Karaj | collected 2018-10
AGTATCAGCGCTACATGAGTGAGGCGTCACGCAACTGGGACTTCGACCGTCTGGCCTATATGGACATCATCATCATGCAGATTGCCATTGCCGAGATGATGACTTTCCCCACCATTCCTATCACAGTAAGCATTAACGAGTATGTGGAGATTGCCAAGATATATTCCACCCCACGCAGTGCCGGCTACATCAACGGCATGCTCGACGCTATTGCCCGTCATCTGGTCAAGAGCGGACTACTGATGAAGTATATTGAACCCAAGAAATAATGTAATTAATAAAATAAAAAGAAAAGTATGACACAGATTATTTTAGCTGCACAAGCCGGACAAGGCGGTGGCGGCATGACAAGTTTCCTGATTATGATGGTGGCCATCTTTGCCATCATGTATTTCTTTATGATTCGTCCCCAGCAAAAGCGTCAGAAGGAGATTCAGAATTTCCAGAATTCGCTGCAGGAGGGCACACCCGTTGTCACTGGTGGCGGCATCTATGGCACAGTGAAGAAGATTGATCTGGCCACAGGCATTATCGAAGTGAAGATTGCCGATGGCGTTGTCATCAAGGTCGACAAGGGATATGTCTATAAGGACACTGCCAGCACACCGATGCAAAAATAAGAGGTGAAAGGTTTGAGGTAAGAATTAAGAGGTTTGAATTTTAAGAGCCTATACACGACTATCAGGGACTTCTTGTTCAGTAACGTGAACAAGCAGTTTCTGATATTCATGTTCTTTTTGATGCTCTCAGGTATCTTCTGGCTTACCATCACCCTCAACGAGACCTATGAGCACGATTTGCAAATACCAGTACATGTCGTGGGCATCCCCAAGAATGTAGTACTCACCTCCCCTGCCACCGACACGATACGAGCCACCGTCCGCGACAAGGGATGGATGATTGTTGCCTACCTGTACGGCGACCGCATGCCCGTCATTAATATGAACTTCAAGACCTACGACCGTGGCAATGGCGTTGGTGTTGTCTCCACCTCTGAACTCAAACGTCTGCTGGACCAGCAAATGGAAAGCTCGACGGCCATCATCACCATCAAGCCAGAACGCATGGAGTTCTTCTACAACAATGGTGAACGCAAGCGAGTACCCGTGCGTTGGACAGGACGAGTCACGCCCGAGCAGATGTATTTCATCTCGCAGGTCAACTACATCCCAGACAGTGTCGACGTGTATGCCTCGCCCGAGAAGTTGGATAGTATCCGTGTCGTCTATACGCAACCCCTCGATCGTGTGGGTTTCCGCGACACACTGACCGTTTCAAGCCGTCTCAGTCACGCCAACGATATAAAGGTGGTACCTGAGCGTGTGCGAATCGAGTTCTTCACCGACGTATTGACAGAAGAGAGCATCGACGGTGTCCCCATCCTATGTCTGAACATGCCAGAAGGCAAAGTATTACGTACCTTCCCTTCCAAGGTAAGGGTCAACTTCGTAGCTGGTGCCAGCCAGATACGCCATTTGCGCCCAGAAGACTTCATCGTCGTGGCTGACTATCGCGAAATCAGCCAGAAGCCCTCCGAGAAATGTACGCTCTATCTGCAAAGCGTACCTCATGGCATTAGCCGTGCCACATTAACCACCAAGCAGGTCGACTATCTCATTGAAGAAGATTAACCATGAAGATTGGGATTACAGGTGGGATCGGTTCTGGCAAGAGCTACGTATGTAAGCGTCTGGAGCGCTATGGCATCGTGGTCTACGACTGCGACGCAGCTGCCAAACGTCTCATCCGTACTTCGCCGAGTCTTCAGCAACAGATTACCCGACTCGTAGGTTCACTCGACAAGGCCGCCATGAGTCGCTTCCTGTTAGCTAATGAAGCCAACCAGCAGGCCTTGAACGCCATCATCCACCCTGCCGTATTCCATGACTTCGAGTCGAGTGGCTTCACATGGATGGAGAGTGCCATCCTGTTTGAGTCGGGTGCTAACAAACTAGTCGACAAGGTGGTCGTGGTCACGGCCCCACAAGAAGTACGCATCCAGCGTATCATCAAGCGCGACGCCATCACACGCGAAAAAGCCATGCAATGGATGCATCGCCAGTGGTTACAATCCGACGTCGTAGCCCGTTCCGACTACGAAATCGTCAACGACGGCATAGCCAATATAGATGAACAAATTGAACAATTATTAAAAAAAATACAGACATTATGAAAGAAACCATTTTAGCAATCTCGGGCAAACCGGGACTTTACAAATTAGTATCACGTGCAAAGAACAGCCTCATTGTTGAGGCACTGGACGACACGCACAAACGTATACCTGCCTTTGGCACAGACCGTATCACATCATTGGCCGATATAGCCATGTTCACCGAGACCGAAGACATTCCCCTCATGAAGGTGCTTGCCTCTATGCGCGATTTGGAAAAAGGCAAGAAGTCCAGCGTCGACTTCCGCAAGGCCAGTCCAAAGGAGTTGCATGACTACTTTACAAAAGTACTGCCCAACTGGGATCAGGACCGTGTACAGAACAGCCATATCAAGAAACTCATCCAGTGGTACGACATCCTCGTTCAGGCCGGCATTACCGATTTCGAGGAAGCCATGGCGCCCACAGAAGGCGACAACGTGGATGACAGAAAGGAAGCATAAAAAAAGCGCTCAAGTTGAGCGCTTTTTTTATGCTTAGAAGCGTCTTCCGCCACCGAAGCCACCGCCTCCGAAGCCGCCACCGCCACGACCTCCGCGACCACCACCAAAGCCACCAGGGCCACCAGGACCTTCGCCACGACCACCACGGCCTCCGCGACCACCAAAGCCGAAGCCACCCTGACCACCGCCAAAGAGGTTGAGACGATAGATGACATGTACCATCGCATAGCTGGTGATGGCGTTATACTCAGTATCGCTGCGCTGCATAGCATTGATAACACGGCTGACAGTAGACTGCTCCTTCAAGATGTCATAAAACTGGAGCGAGACGGTCAATGCATTACCGCGCAGGAACGACTGTGAAACCTGAGCATTCCAAATGAGCTCGTTAGTATTCATTGAGGCATCGCTATAACCACGACGGCTCTGCATATTTAGGTTGGTTGAAAGCGACGTACCCCAGGGCGCGTTAATACCCGTCATAGCACCGTATGAGAACTGCCATGTGTCGAGATTGAGGTTGGATTGCAACTCGCTGCGTGAGCGGTTGTAGTTAAGTGAACCGTTGATTTCGAACTCCAACCACTCGTTACGATAGCTGGCAGCTATGCGCTCACCAACGGTCAGGGTCTTGGTAACACTCTTCTCAGAATCTGCCAAACTGTTAACACTGACATAACCAACATTATGGGAATAGCCCAGATTCGTCATTGTGTTGACATTGAAGAAGGCTGCCGAGTCAAGGGCTGTATTGAACATAAAGCCCAGATTACCATTCCAGTTGCCGTTGATATTCTCAGGACGGGTGACTGTTCCACCAGTTGCAGTATCGTAAGTTGTCTTATTCGACACGGAATTATTGGTCATCGAGAAGTTGACAAAAGTCATGATGGCTTGTTGATGCTTCTGGAAATAGTCGTTATAAAAGAGGTTGAAGTTCTGCGTGAACGAGGGTTTCAGACCTGGGTTACCACGCGTAATGCGCAGTGGATTGCTATCATCTACGATATCAAGCAGATCGCTAATAGAGGGCTGGCTGGTATTGGCACGATAGGTAAAGCGCAATTGACCAGTCTTCGACTGCTTCCAACGGAAATCGAGTGTTGGCGAGAAGTTGGTAACGGTACGGGTTGTATCTGCATGAATGCCCTGATAGTCCTGCACGAAGTGAGATTTCTGAGGAACCACCTGGAAACCAATATTCAAGTTATAAGCAGGACGCACGATACGCAACATCACTTCAGCTGTATGGGTATAGTTCTTATACTCAGACATACGACTCAGTTTAAGGTCCTCATAGGTATCGAGCGGATTGGTGAGCTGAGCAAAATAGGTGTCGAAGTTGCGATAGACAGGAACAATGCCAGAATAGTCAACATCATACAAACTATAGGTCTTGCGGTCGCTCTTGGTATAGCTGTACTGATAGCGATAGCCGAACTGCAGATATACCTGACGGGCAATCGGTTCGCTATAGTTCAAACGCAATGAATAGCCCCAGTTATCCTGCGGTGTGAGGTTGTAACGATTGGTCTGATAAGTAGAATCACTTGTTCCCAGATAGTTCATCACATGAAAGAGTTCCGAGAAGTTGTTAGACATCGACTTGCTGGTACCAGAGCCCCAGTTTGCATTGAGTTGCAAGGTGATGTTACGACCATTGTTGCTCAAACGACGATTGAACTGCAACATGCCGCGTAAATTCTTTGAATCGCTATAGCTGATACCGTTGTTGGCACTATAGTTCTTGACAATACCATATTTTTTTGCAATCTCGTAAACGTCGCGCAAAGGATCACTGGACTTTTCATACGGATCACTGTCGAATGTGGCGCTGGTGCTCGAACTCTCTCCGTCGCTGGTACTATACGAGAAGTTCGGACGGAACATGATGTTGGTCATAGAGTCGGGTTGCCACTCCAAGCGCATCTGACCATTCCATTGGTTGCTACGCGAGAAATCCTGACTGACACTGTTGCCGAAAGACGAGGTTGTACCACTGAAGAACGACTGACTGGAGGCCTTTGAGAAAACATCGCCATCAGTATGATTCCAGCGCACGCTACCATCGACAGTAAGTTTGTTGGTCTTCTCGTAGTTGAGGTTCAGACCCGTCATCTTCATAGCATTCAAACCTTGACGACCGCCACCAAAGCGACCACCACCGCCGCCACCAGGGAAGCCCATATCATTAGTATTATTTGCATTGGTCATCAAGAACACCTTGAAGTCATCCTTCATCACACCACCAAAGATACGACCTGAATAACGGTGCTTGGTACCGGCTGCCACGTCGGCATTGACCATGATACCCTTGTTCATACCGGGCTTAATGCCAAAATCGAGAACCGTTTCCTCTTCACCGTCCTGAATACCAGAGATACGGGCCATATCGCTCTGCTGGTCGTAGGCCTTGATACGATTGATGATGTTGGTAGGCAGATTCTTCATAGCGGTCTTGGTATCTCCCGTCATGAACTCCTTACCATCAACGAGAATCTTCTTCACCTGCTTACCATTAATCTTGATAGTACCATCGTCGCTGACCTCAGCGCCAGGAAGTCGTCTGACCAATTCCTCGACAACGGAACCTTCGGGTGTACGGAAGGCAGCGGCATTATAAACAAAGGTATCCTCCTTAACTGTGACCTTCGCTGCCTGACCAGTCACCACAGCACCTTTTAGCATGATGGCATCGGCCTCCAAGGCAATAGTTCCCATCTTGACATCCTTGTCTGCCTGTACGCTGATGCGCTTCGTGTAAGGCTTAAAACCCACACACGTCACCTGCAGGATATAGGTGCCTGCCTTAGGAGCCTTCACACTGAACTGGCCGTCTAGTTTTGTCAGCACACCTGCCGCCAACGTACTATCGGTCTTCAACAACTTCACAGTTGTCTGTGCCACAGGCTCCTGGATGTCATCAATTACTTTGCCCGTAACATGGAGCTGGGCCATACTTGCCATAGCAGTCAAAACTGCCACAAAGAATAGTAAAAAACGTTTCATCTATAAAACAATGTTTATGTATTTTTGGTATTTTGACGTAAAAAAGATTGGAAAGTTTAAAAAATAATTGTAAATTTGCCCCCAAAATATGGAAAAGCAGAAAGTTATCATATCCCAAGATCTCGAAAAGAGCCTTGCAAAGGCCATTGACGAGGTGAAGCATGACCTTTTGTTTGTGTTGTGCGACGAGACTACTGAGCGCTTGTGTCTACCTGTCGTCAGCGATTTCGAGTGTATGAAAGGAGCCCATTGTATAACCATTCCAGCCACAGACACGCATAAAACGCTGGAGTCACTATGTCACGTATGGAGCGAGCTGCAAAAGATGGGTGCCACCCGCCACTCGCTGATGGTGAATCTGGGTGGCGGCATGGTTACAGACCTAGGTGGTTTCGCTGCCTCTACCTTCAAGCGTGGTATACCTTATATTAATATACCCACCACCCTGCTCTCAATGGTCGATGCCTCGGTCGGTGGCAAGACTGGCATCAACTTCGGAGGCTTGAAGAACGAGATAGGCGTCTTCAACAATGCTCGAAGCGTCATTCTCGACACCACTTTTCTGAAGACTATGGATCATGAGAATATCCGCTCAGGCTATGCAGAGATGTTGAAACACGGGCTCATCAATAACGAGGCCATGTGGGCAGAACTCTTGAATTTTGACCTAGAGTCCCTAGATAATCTAGAGAACCTAGACATTCTAGGCAAGATGGTGGCTGAGAGTGTAGCCGTCAAACAACGAATTGTCACTGAAGACCCCACGGAACAAGGCATCCGCAAGGCTCTCAATCTAGGACATACCGCAGGCCACGCCTTCGAGTCGCTGGCCTTAGAGCGTCATCCAGTGCTTCATGGCTATGCTGTGGCGTGGGGACTGATAGTAGAACTGTATCTCTGTTGCGTCAAGACTGGTTTTCCTCAAGATAAGATGCGACAGACGGTGGCTTTTATCAAGGGAAACTACGGTCGCATGGCCATCACCTGCGACGACTATCCCCATCTGATAGAACTGATGCACCACGACAAGAAAAACCAAGGCAGCAGCATTAATTTCACCCTGTTAGGCGGTATCGGCGACATCCGTATCAACCAGACGGCCACTGAGGAAGAAATCAAGGATGCCCTCGACTTCTATCGTGAATGTTAAAAACCTACTCTAACTTATAACTCTAAACAAAATATGCTACAGATTCGCTGCAAAAACAACAACGTCACCAAGAGTTTCCCAGAAGGTTGTTCGTTACTCGACGTCTATCAAGAGTTTCAGGACGAAATCAAGCTGCCCTACCCCGTTGTATCGGCAAAAGTCAACAACGCCTCACAGGGTCTGAAGTTCCGCCTCTATCAGAATCGCGACGTTGAGTTCTTGGATGCGCGCGAAGGCTCTGGCCACCGTGTCTACGTGCGCTCCTTGAGTTTCGTGCTCTATAAGGCCACACAAGACGTCTTCCCTGGTTCCAAACTTTTCATCGAGCACTCACTATGTCGTGGCTACTACTGTAACTTCAAGAAAAAGAATGCGGAGCCGTTGACTGACGAGGACGTAGCACTTATCAGACAGCGTATGCAGGAGATTATCAATCTCGATATGCCCTTCCGTCGAACGGAAGCTACCAACGAGGAAGCCATCCGTGTATTTGCTGAACGTGGGTTTTCTGACAAAGTTAAGCTACTGGAAACAAGTGGACATATCTATAGCGACTACTATACGTTGGGCGACACCGTCGACTATTACTACGGTCCACTCGTTCCCTCGGCAGGTTATCTGAAGGTGTGGGGACTGGAACGCTATGAGCAGGGATTGCTGCTGCGCGTGCCCGACTGGAACAATCCTAATCAGGTGGCAGAAAAGGCAGAACAACCCAAGACTTTCGAGATGTTTGCTGAGAAGACAAAATGGGACATCATCATGCGTCTGTCGAATGCTGGCGACGTGAACAAAGCTATCATGCGTGGCCATGCTTCCGAACTCATTCAGGTAAGCGAGGCCTTGCAAGAGAAGAAGATTGTGCAGATTGCCGAGGACATCGACAACCGTTTTCATCGTGAAAAAGACCCCGTACGTATCGTCCTCATTACTGGTCCCTCGTCATCAGGCAAGACCACATTCTGCAAGCGTCTGTCTATACAGTTGCTGGCTTGTGGGCTGCGTCCCGTCTCATTCTCGACGGACGACTATTTCGTTAATCGTGAAGACACACCTAAGTTACCCAATGGCGACTACGATTTCGACAATATCGAGACGGTCGAATATACGTTGCTAGAAGACCACCTGCTCCGATTGATGGAAGGCGAGCGTGTGGAGATTCCTGAGTATAATTTCGTGACGGGAAAACGCGAATGGAATGGTAAAAAGTTGAAACTGAACAGCGACACCGTGCTGATTATCGAGGGTATCCATGCCTTGAATCCTCTTCTAACCCAAAAGATTCCCGATAATTTAAAATACAAAATCTATATCTCGGCATTAACCAGCATCTCACTCGACGACCACAACTGGATACCCGTTCGCGACAATCGTCTGTTGCGTCGCATCATCCGCGACTATAACAAGGGCGCCTATACTGCACAGCAGACCATTGCTCAATGGAAGAATGTTCTTGAGGCTGAAAACCAATGGATCGTGCCTTATCAGGAGAGTGCCGACGTGATGTTCAACTCCGCCCTGAACATTGAGTTTGCAGTCTTGCGCACCCATGCTGAGATTATCCTATCGAGTGTTCCCAAGAACTGTGCAGAGTATGCCGAGGCCCATCGCCTGCTGAAATTCATCCACTTCTTCCTGCCCGTAAGCGACAAAGAAATACCGCCCACGAGCATCATGCGTGAGTTCGTAGGCGGCAGTAGCTTTAAGTACTAGCGATTAAAGGAATAACGAATACTCCTTCACCATCCAGGCCAATACTGAGGCACCCAGCACCTCGCGCTCTGAATCCTTCAGGTTGGTCACCAGTATCTTGGTCTGTCCCTTGATATTGTGGAACACGTGCTTCTCGAACGACTCCTCCGTAGGTCCTAGCAACCATTTGCCTGCATGTGGTATGCCACCTGTCAGGATGATAGCCTCAGGATTCGTGATAGAGGCATAATTGGCCAGTCCACGTCCCAATATCTCACCTGTACGGCGGAACACCTCAATGGCCAGTTTGTCGCCCTGATCGCAGAAGCCGGAAATCATCTTAGGCGTCAGGTTCTCCACCTGTCGCATCATACTTGGTTCATCACTCTCGGCCAACAATTCCTGAGCCGTGCGGATGATACCCTTATGAGCACAATAGGCTTCCAAACAACCAACATTGCCACAGTTACACTGACGACCGTTTGGAACCACACAGGTGTGTCCCACCTCGCCAGCAAAGCCCTTGGTACCCAAATGCATCTTACCATTCGAGAAGAGACAACTGCCCAAGCCATAGCCTAACGTAATGACGACAAAGTCCTTCATGCCATGGGCCGAGCCAAAGGCCTGTTCACCCAGTGCTACACACTGCGGATTATTGCCCAGTGCCACAGCCAGTCCCAAGCGGTCGCGCATCAGCGCTGTCAGAGGAATAATCCCCTTCCACTGCAGGTTGGGGGCATTCTCGATACACCCTGTCAGGAAGTTACTGCTCGGACAGCACACACCCACCGAGCGAATAGACTCATAGCCTCCGTTCGCTTCCACTAAGGCCAGCACCCGTTCGCACAGCACACTGAGATAGGTGTTGACGTCTGGATAGTCAAGTGTGCTAAAATGTTCATGTGCAATGATTTCACCACGCAAGTCGACCACTGCATAGTTGGTGACGGCAACGCCAACATCAATGCCCACCACTTTGTTTTTCACATTTGTCAGTTCCATAAGTAAGTTAGTTATTTAAATAATGAGTATTCTTTCACCGTCCATGCCAATGCCGCAGCACCCAACACGTCGCGCTCGCTATTCTTCAGTTCTGAAAGTACAAGTTTCACCTTGTCTTTAATATTATGGAAAACATTTTTATCGAAAGACTCCTTTGTTGGTCCTATCAGCCATTGAGACACTTCTGTCGGGATGTCTGCCAGAATGATTGCCTCTGGATCCATGATGGAAGCAACGTTAGCCAAACCCAATCCAAATATCTCACCAGTCCGACGGAACACCTCAATAGCCAATTCGTCACCCTGCTCACAACACTTGGCAATGGCCACGGGTGTCATTTTTTCTATCGAACGCAGCAAACTTGGTTGTGTACTTTCATCCATCACTTCCTTAGCGGTCTGAACGATTCCCCTGTCAACAACGTATGCCTCTAAACAGCCGCGACTTCCGCAGTTACACAATCGTCCACCATCCACCACACAAGTGTGACCCAACTCGCCTGCCGACCCATTGGTGCCTAAATGAGGGGTGCCATTGCAGAACAGACAACTGCCCAAACCACCATGTCCCAGCGACGCGACAATGAAGTTTTGCATGCCATGAGCAGCGCCATACACATACTCACCTAATGCTGTAACATGCGCATCGTTGCCCAACGCTACAGCCAGTCCTATTCTGTCACGCAACATCGCAGCCAATGGTATGATACCTTTCCAAGGTATGTTACCGGCATTCTCAATACATCCAGTCATATAGTTGGAGCTGGGTGCACTGATACCTACCGAGCGGATGTTCTCAAATCCGCCATTATTCTCGGCAATCATCACGATACGCTCGCTGAGCATGGTTAGGAAATTGTTCACATCTGGATAATCTGTCGTCGGAAAGCTATCGGTTGCCAGAATGTTACCACGCTGGTCAACAACAGCTAACGTCGTGTTAACAACACCCACGTCAATACCTATTACCCTACTTTTTATTGCATTACTCATAGTAGTATGACTTTACCTCAACTAATATTTGTTTTCAGTTCACTTAAACAAAGAGTATTCCTTCACCTCCCATGCCAGCACACTGGCACCAAGCACATTGCGGACATCATCAGGTATGGACGAAGGCACCAGTTTCACCTTGCCCCTCAGGTTATGGAACACGTGATCTTCGAACGATTCGCTGGCAGGTTCCAAAAGCCAACGTCCGGCTTTTGAGATTTGTCCGGTAAAGACGAATGCCTCAGGGTTGAAGATAGAGGCATAGTTGGCTAAACCAATACCCAGCGTATAACCCGTACGACGGAAAGTCTCAATGGCCAATGCGTCACCCTGGTTACAAAGTTCTATGATAATCTTCGGCGTTAATTGCTCCACCTGTCTCATCTTGCTGGGTTCATCGGATTCACTCATCACCTCTTGAGCTGTCAGCACTACGCCACGAGCAGCTGTATAGGTTTCCAGACAGCCCTGTTTGCCACAACCGCACTGACGTCCACCGGGTTTAATACATGTATGTCCTACTTCGCCAGCAAAGCCATCAGCCCCCAGATGCACGACACCGTTGCTAAAAATACAGCTACCCATGCCGCTGCCCAACGAAACCACCACAAAGTCTCTCATGCCATGAGCTGCGCCAAAAGCCTGCTCACCCAATGCCATAGCATGGGCATTGTTTGCAAGAGCCACAGCCAAGCCCAACTGGTCACGCAACATAGCAGCCAATGGTATCACGCCTTTCCAAGGCAGATTGGGTGCATTCTCAATACAGCCCGTCCTGAAATTACCACTGGGAATACTGATACCCACTGAACGGATGTTCTCGTAACCGCCATGAGCCTCTGACAACTGCATAATATGTTCTGTCAGTACGGAGATGAAATCGCCGATGGATTCATAATTACTGGTCACAAAACCACTCTGCCCGATGATATTACCACGAATATCCACTACAGCACAAGATGTTGCGTCCACATTAATATCTACACCCACCACTCGGGTCTTCAGCTGATCCTGTATCATGTTATTGTTTAGAGATTAGATTTAAAGAATTAAAGTTCTGCATCTGAGCACTGGAACGTAGTACCTTTCGAGATATCACCCGTCTCCAATCCCAGTTTGAACCACTTCATGCGCTGTTTTGACGTGCCGTGATTGAACGACTCTGGTACGGCATAGCCGCGTGCCTTTTTCTGCAAGTAGTCGTCGCCTATGACCTCAGCACAATTGATGGCCTCCTCAATATCGCCGTCCTCCAACGAACGGAACATCTTGTTGTCGTGATGTGCCCACACACCAGCATAGAAGTCGGCCAGCAGTTCCAAACGCACGCTCAGCTTGTTGGCCTCGGTCTGCGAGAGACGTGCCATCTGTTCGTGCACCTTCTGTAGCGTACCAGTCAAGTATTCCACATGATGACCCACCTCATGTGCTATCACATAGGCATAGGCAAAGTCGCCATCAGCACCCAGCTGTTTTTTCATCGTGGTAAAGAACGAGAGGTCGATGTACAGTTTCTGGTCGCCCGAGCAATAGAAGGGTCCCATGGCTGCCGAACCTTGTCCGCAGGCCGTTGATGTACCATCGGTATAGAGCACCATTGTCGGCACCTGATAGGTGGCGCCATTCTCCTTGAAAATTTTCGTCCACACATCTTCGGTACCAGCCAAGATCTGTGTTGAGAATTTTGCCAATTCCTGTTCTTCTTGAGTGAATTCACGTTGCTGACTCTCGCTGACTTCCGTATTCTGCCCCATCGACTGCTGTGCAGCCTGCATACCAGCCTCTAGGGGATTACCGCCCGTGAAATAGGCTATAGCCATTGCAATAATGATACCGCCGATGCCAAGTCCGGCCTTCTTGCCACCACTCATTCCGCGGCGGTCTTCCACATTCGAACTTTCTCTTCTTCCGTCCAGTCTCATAATGTCTTTTACGTTTTAGGATTTAATATTCCGGTACAAAGTTAATAAAAAATCATGAAACGACACTAAAAATATAACCTTTTTTTTCATTTATTTGTGTTTTTGCCTGTTTTATGCCTTCCAACACGTGCTTCATATCGTTTTTGATACCCTCGCCCGAGCATTTCAGCACGGCCTCCTTCAGCGTCCACAGCCGAATGAATTCCACATCTGGACGTTCAGACTGTTGTATCTGCACTATTTCCTTGTCGCTCATCGTATAGCGCGCCAGACTTTCGCTATAGCGTCCAATGCTTTCGATGTCCACGCCTATAGGCTTGTCGCTCAGCACACAGATGGCGGCTTCTTTGCAGTGGCTCATGTTAAAGTGTATCTCAGGGTGTCCCACAATGGCGGGTTTTCCGTGCTCGCCATATTCAAACACTGGTTTCTCCGTAATGCCATATTCCTTCTTCAGTCCCTCGCACAGCAACAGATAGGCAGCTGCACAAGTCTTGCGTCCCTGTTCGTGCTTGAACTTCAGACACTGTTCCCGTCGTTGGTCGCTCAGCAGTGGCAAGGCCGCCTGCCAGTCGAAGTGTGCTATGTCATCGTTAAGATATATGCTCATATTTCACTAATCACTGTTCACTATTCACTAGCAAAGCGTTTCACGATTTGCGCTTCGGGCCAGTTCACCAGATATAGCTGTTCTGTCGCACGCGTAAAGGCTGTATATAACCAGTGCAGGTAGTCGTACGTCAACATGTCGTCTGTCATGTAACCTTGATCTACATACACGTGAGCCCACTGTCCGCCCTGCGCCTTATGGCATGTCGCTGCGTAGGCAAACTTTACCTGCAGGGCATTGAAGAATTGGTCTTCCCTCACCTTCTTGATGCGGTCGGGCTTCTGCGGAACATCGGCATAGTCCTCCATTACCTTATTATATAATAAGTCTTGCTGTTCGCGTGTCAGGGCTGGGGCTTCCGACGTCAGCGTGTCCAGCAGCACGGTAGCCGTCAACTCGTAGTCGTCATAGTCAGGGAAAGTCATCGTCACCTCGGCAAAGCGGAAGCCGTACAGTTCCTGCACACGTCGCACCCGCCGCACAACGGCCCTGTCACCATTGGCAATGAAGTCCATAGGCTGCTGTCCGTTGGCTGTGGGTTGTTCCCCTTTTATCCAGTAGTAGTTGTTCTTCACTATCATGATTCGGTCGCCAGAACAGAGTTCGTCCTCTCTGTCCAACACCCTATTTCGGATGCCTTGATTATAGATGTTTGCCCGTTTGTTCGAACGCGTCACGACGATGGTGTCGTCCAGTCCAACCTCACTATAGCTCGATGCCAGTTGTTCTATCAACTCATCGCCAGGCACATTCCTGATGTCTGTAAAGCCCTTGAACTGAACCTTGGGCAACTCGCACCGTCCGTCGTACATCAGACTTCTGACCTCTGTGGCATTCCACAGGATACCTGACGACTCGCTCTGACGCAGCACCTCGCTGAGGTCGCACTCGTACACCCGCAATCCGTAGCCGCGCAACACATCGCTCTGCAGAGCTGGACTCTCCGTCTCGCCAACGGGTGGCAACTGGGCACGGTCGCCTATCAGCATCAGCCTACAATTCCTGTCGTTATACACAAAGCGTATCAGGTCATCCATCAATTGCCCACTGGCAAAAAGCCACTCGCCATAGTCGCTGGCATTGGCTATCATCGACGCCTCGTCAACCATGAACAGCGTATCCTGTGCCGAGTTAAAATTCAGGTCGAAGGCACCCTCCATCGATTTCTGACGGTAGATGCGCCGATGGATGGTGTAAGCCGCATGATCAGCATAGAGAGAAAACACCTTGGCCGCACGGCCCGTAGGCGCCAACAGCACCAGCTTCTGTCCCAGCGACACCAGTGCCCGAACAATGGCTGCCGACAGCGACGTCTTACCTGTTCCTGCAGCACCCCTCAGCACCATCACCACGCGGTCATCCCTGTCCGTCATGAAGCGTGCGAAGGTATGTAACGCCTGCTTCTGCTGGGCAGTGGGCGTATATCCAAAGGCACTCCGAATCCTGTATATCAACTCATCAGCAATCATTTCAACGTCATTCGTTCATTTTTTGAGCATCTCAATTGTGAGTACAAAGGTACGAAATTGTTTGATACGAAACAAGCTTTTTCATATTTTATTTTCGATTTATTTCGTTGGCTCGATTTTTTTTCGTACCTTCGCAGGCAGAATGGATAAGATACGTACAACAAATATGATTCTGGCACTGGTGGCATTGACACTGGTCGTATTGTGTATACTTAGTATTTGTAATGAAAATTAACAAAAGTATGAAGGGCGAAGAAATAACCAACACACTGCGCAGACTCGTGATAAGAGTGGGAAAAGGCAGTCTGACGATAAGCACCACCGACGAACAAGGACAGGTAATAATGGAACATTATCCCGTAAACAGCAGCATCACAATGGCCGCCAATCTGCGTGATGCGCTGCAAACAAGCGACCTCCTGAGCGAGTCATATCAGCGCACATTGGTCATGGTAGACGCACCTGTACTGATGGTTCCAACCGACCTATTCCGCGAGGACGAGAAGTCAGAACTATACTTCCATGCCTTCACAAAGAAAGAACAGCAGACCGTCATGCACACGGTATTGCCCGACTTGAACTGCGTAGCACTATTTCCGATAGACAAAGACCTATTGGCTGTCATCAACGACCGTCTAAGCCAACCAAGCATCACAGCCGCCATGGCCCCCATTTGGCACCACTTACACCAGCGCAGCTATACAGGGAAGCACCAAAAATTGTACGGATATTTCCACGACCGACAACTAGAGATATTCAGTTTCGGCAACAACCGTTTTAAATTCTGCAACACATATACGGTGAACAACACATCGAACGCATTGTATTACCTGCTAAGCGTCTGGAAACAGCTCGGCATGAATGCTGAACGCGACGAGCTGCATCTGGCTGGCGATATGCCTGATGGGGAAGCACTGATGGACGAGGCAAAACAATTCGTTAAACGCGTGTTCTATATCAACCCGTCAGGCGAATTCAACCGAGCCCCAGTGACGCAGATTGCAGACATGCCGTACGACTTAATCGTATTATACATGAAGGGACGATGAGGATTATAACGGGAAAATACAAGGGCAGGCACTTCGACATTCCACGCTCGTTCAAGGCGCGGCCTACGACGGATTTTGCCAAGGAGAACATATTCAATGTATTAGTGCAGTATGTGGACTTCGACGGTGCTACAGCGCTCGACCTCTTCTCTGGCACGGGCAGCATATCGTTGGAATTGCTGTCGCGCAGCTGTAGTCAGGTGGTTAGCATAGAACTGGACCGTGACCACCACCGATTTATCCAGGAATGCGTCAAAAAGCTAACAGCCAATACGGGGACTGTCCCCTCTGTGAGCAGCGAAGCGGATTACAGGGGGATTGTCCCCCAAGTGATTCCCATCCGTGGCGACGTTTTCCGCTTCCTGAAGACATGCAAACAGCAGTACGACCTTGTTTTCGCCGACCCTCCCTACGCCTTAAAGGAACTGCCGACGCTACCCGATATTATCTTTGAGAAACAACTGCTAAAGGAAGACGGTATATTCGTATTGGAACACGGCAAAGACTACGACTTCAGCCAGCATCCACACTTCATAGAGCATCGCCAATACGGTAGCGTCAACTTCTCGATTTTCAAGTAAGACTATTTAGCAATACTCCAAGACTATTTGGAAATAACAACGGAGTATTGAATAATAAGGTGACGTTATCTGGCAATAATGGCAGGTTAACTTAATTACTTCATATTATTATCTTCAAATTACTTATTCACGTATTTACGGCCCTTGTAGATTACCAATCCCTTCTGCGACTTATCGACACGCTGCCCCATCATGTTATAAACGGGAGCATCCACGCGGTACATCGTGGCGGGCGTGGCCTCGCGGTGACCACCGGCCTCAATCGTCTCGATACCCGTGATATTCAGAATCTTCTTCAGACCAGCCAGACAGTCTATCTTGCCGAAGCCTGCCTGCACCTTATTCTTGGAAGGTATCTTGGCTACGTTAGTGGTAAACTCGTCGTTCACGCTGGTAACTTTCATAATCTCCTGAATCTCCTTGCTCGTCAGTGTGGGCTTGGCCTGCATCCACAGCGTCACGACGCCTGCTGCATGAGGACACGACATCGACGTGCCCTGCTCCAGGGTGTACCAGTTCTTGCGGTTGTTCTTGTCGACATAGTTGATGAGGGTTTTAAGCATATTGGTCTTTGCTGTGTTGGCCTCGTCAGGAACACCAGGCTCATCAGTCTGGCCGTTAATTTTGACCTTAAACCCAAATTGGTCGTTAGACTGAATTTTAGCCGTTTCTAATGGCCGCCATTAGAAAGTGCCCTTTTTATTTGGTTGATTTTGAGTTATTTATTAACTTTGCCACGGATTATGAGCCAATGTTATGATGAAAGACCTGGAGATAGCCTTCACGGCAAAAGAGATAACAGCCTTCGGTGGTGTGTCGTTGCTTTACAAAATGCTTGACAAATGTCACTTCAAGGAAGCCTTGTCATCCGCTGGACTACCCCAACAGGGGTCCAACCGCGGCAAGAGTCCTGAGCAATTGATATACGGTTTGTTCACAGGAGTCTGGTGTGGCGCAAGTTGTTACAATCACCTTGACATTGTGCGCTTCGACCCTACGCTCTGCCATCTGATGGGTTACGAGAAAGGGCCTGACCACCGTGCCTATCAGCGTTATTTCAATAAGTTCTCTTAGGCTATCAACCAGCGTGTGTTTGATTCCTTGTACAGTTGGTTCTTCTCAGAGCTGTGCTTTGACAACTACACGCTCGACTTCGACTCTAC